>Ga0073931_100130_pt1 | contig 27342 bp, 12 predicted proteins | sample DewCreD2012metaG_4_FD_76899 | JGI IMG/M metagenome (GOLD analysis project Ga0073931, IMG submission 76899) | Hot spring sediment bacterial and archeal communities from British Columbia, Canada, to study Microbial Dark Matter (Phase II) - Dewar... ...
CTCCCGCACCTCCACCTCATAGCTCCGCCCCGTCCGATTGTCGATGATCGTCAACGTGTCTTTGCCCATGACCTCCTCCCGTTCTGAAGTCTCGACCTGCGAGAGTGTGATTTTATCAAGCTTCCTCGGCAAGAGACCACCCCGGGCCGAACAAAAGCCGTGAGGGACCCACTCCGCGACTCCGTCGGGGACCTGCAGGATGAAGCCCTCGATCATGTCCCGCGCGCCGGGAGTTCATAAACCCGCGTCGTCACGACCCCCTCGATGCGAACTTCCCAGATCGGCCGATAGCGCCGCTCCAGCTCTTCGAGCCACCGCTGATTCTCGAAATACCGACGTCCCTTTTGAACGATGACGTAAAGCGGACGCGCGTCCCGAGCGAGCGTGAACTCCGAACTGGACAGTTCAACGCCGATCAAATCCTCACGCCCGAGCCGACCGGCGTAAAACCGAACGACTTCCGGCGCATCATGCCCGACGCGACTGCCGCGCGGCGCCCGCGCGGCGATGAAGGCGATCGCCTCGCGCATGCCGGCATCGTAGATCTCATCATGGGGGAAATAGTAGGCCCGCCTCTCCGCCCCGCCACCGAGCGCGCTCACATAGAAGGAATAGTACGGACTCGCCCGGATGGCCGCCCATGCGGGCGCACCGAGAAAGAACGCGAGCGCCAGAGCGGCAAAACCATGACGCGCGAACGCTCCCGAGAGCCTTCGGCTCCCCTCGCGGATCACCAGCGCGATCCCCACGGCCGCCGTCATGTAGACGAGCGGCATCAGGCTCAGCGTATATCGCAGCCATTTCGCGCCAAAGAGCGTATACGGGACGAACCAAAAGACGAGCATGAATCGCAAGAAGAACGGCCCTTCTTCCTTTCGCCCCCACACGACCAAGAGGAGCGCCAGAAGGAGCGAGACCAGTGTGAACGCGGCGACGCGATAGACGACGGGAGTGAAATGCACGAGCGTGAGCATTCCCCCCACCATACCAAGCGCCAGCAGAGCTCCCACGCTGATCCCACCACGGGACGCACTCGCCCGATCTCGCCAAACCTCCGCCCTCGATGGGCGTTCGCTCCGCCCTCCGGAGGACCAGGCGCGACGGAGGATCCACAGCAGGCCGATCGCGAAAGCGAGAAGAACCGGCGGCGGCACCTTCACCAGGAGAAAGAGCCCGTAGAAATAGAGCGGCGTGCGATTCGTGAATTTCCACGCGTTGTTATAGTACAGCTCCCCCATCATCTCGTATCCGTGATGTGGGACCGTCGTCTCCGTGAGATAGACGGCCAGATACCGCAGCGTCTCCGGATGGAAGAGCATGGGATTGGCAGCGATGAAAGCGACGGCGAAGGCGAGGAAGAAGCCCGTCATCGCGCGCCGTCCAAGCGGTGCGTTCGTCTCCGGATCGTGCGGGCGCAGGTAATTGTAGAGGAAGATGAGCCCCATGTAGTGAGGGAAGTACTTCGAGGCGAGCATGAGCCCGAAACTGGCTCCGCTCAGCCGATAGAACCATTGACGCCGCGCCGCATCCACCGGACCTTCATGCTTCGCCTTCATGAAGAAGAGGAAGGCGAGCCACATGAAGAAGACCAGGAGCGTGTCCTCCTTCGCCACCCGATTGATGGCGATGGCGTTGAGCCCGGTCGCCCAGAGGATGGCCGTGAGCCAGCCCACCAGGGGATCGAACATCTCGCGAGCGAAGAGGAAGAGGACGAGCGTCGTCAGGGCGCCCACGAGGACATTGGGGAACCGAAGCGCCGTCTCCTCGGAGATGCGCCAGCCGGGACGATGCGCGGCGATCGCGCGATTCCACCACTCGGCGGCGAGAACGGACATGAGGATGAGCGATTTCATGAGCATCGGATGCTCGGCATTCGGCGTGAAATCGCCACGCCGATAGGCCTGGACCGCAGCGATCTTCCGCGCTTCATCCTCGCTCACTCCGACGGCATCCAAACGCACAGCGCGCAGGGCGAAGGCCAGGAGAACGAGCCCGATCAGGGCGAGCGCCCCGCGCCTCTTCCGTGAGCGCGCATCGGGCGCGAGAGCCTGTTCCTCCCGGGCACCGATGAGGGGGACAGGAGCGGGCATCGGGCTCCCTCAGAACTCGATCTCGAACTTCCCGCGGAAGGTGCGCGGCACGCTGTTGTAGAACGTCCCGAACGCCGGGCTGTGGATGTTGTTCTGCACGTCGCGCGGGTTCCAGTGGTTCGTCACGTTGAAGATCTTCACCCCCAGGCGCGTTCGATACTTCTTCCCGAAGAAGGGGATGGTCACGCCTTTGGTGATCTGCAGGTCGAGCGAGAAGAAGCGCGGGAAGCGTCCTCCCCGATTCCTCGGCCCGATGAAATTCTGCTCCTCATCCACGAGCGAGAAGGGGAAGCCATCACGCCAATCCACAACGGGCGAGAGCAGCAGATCGAACGGCAAGCGAACATCCCCCCACAGGAGCACGCGATTGGGCGCGTCGAAGGGGAGCCGGGAGTACTCGTTCGACCGGATGATCGGATTGTGGAAGTTGCCGATGTAAGCGGAGAAGGCATTGAGATCGCCCTCGGCGCGCGAGCGGACATAGGCGAGGAAGAGCTCATGTCGCTCCTGCAGGCGGAGCCGCGTGAGGATCTGAAACTCCCGATAGCGCGAGCGCCCGCGGTTGCTGAGCACCAGCGCGCTCTCTCCGGTCGGCAACCGCGTGGGCTCCAGGATGAAGTCCCGCCGCGAGCGCCGTTCCTCATATCCGAAGCGCACGAGCACGCGCCGGGTCAGCTCCCGATCCACCTGCACGCTCCAGGCCGTGCTCCTCGGCGTGCGCAAGCTCCCGCCCTCGACGACGTTCCGAAAGACGCGCGGGCCATCGGCGATCGTTCGACCGTCGGGACCAAACCACGTGACCTGCATCGTCTGATACTGCTCGAAGGCCCCGACGTTGAGCGGGACCTTGTCGTAGAAGAGGCCGACTCCCCCACGCACGATCGTGCGCGGATCGGCGAAGGGCAGCAGCACGAAGCCCACGCGCGGTGCCAAATTGTTCTCCCCCGCGATCCCATCGCGATCATACCGAAGCCCCCAGTCGAGCGTCAGGCGCGGATGGACGGTCCACTTGTCCTGCCCGTAGAGGGTCACCTCAGTATTCCGGCGCTGCAAGCGTCCCTCGCCGAGAAATGTCTCCAGTTGCGCGAGCGTCCCATCGGCCCGCAGAATGTGCACCGGATCGCTCCGATCAAGCCCCGTGAACGTATTGACGGCGACATGACTCCCGATCTTGAAGGCGTGCTGTCCACCCCAGGAGAGCGTCGGCAGGTGATAAACCTCCGCCCACTCGTAGCGCCGACTCTCTCGATGCTGCCGATTGAACCATCCCCCCGCATTCCCACTAGGCGTGATCCGAAACGGCGGCGGACTGTTGCCGTAGATGTCCGCATCGAAATCCTTGAGGCTGAAACTCGACTGCAGGAGCGAGCCGTTCGAAAAAGCCGCCTGCTCGTGCACGGCCACGAACCACCCGCGCTGATGAAAATTCGGCGTCGTCGGCATCGGATTGAACGTGTTCAGATTGACGAAGTCGAGCTTCTGCGGGAAGACCGAGACGATCAGTGTCAGACGATGCGCCAAGGTCAAAGCGGCGTCGAAGCGGGAGAACGAGTCGAACGATTCCAACCGCGTATCGTTCTGCAGATCGGGCAGGCTCGGGATGCGGGTCCGCACGAAGCGGTACTCGAGGCCCTGGAAGAAGAAGAGCCGATCCCGCGCGATCGGCCCGCTCAGGGCGAAGCGCGGCGTCGCCGACTCAATCCCCATGATCGTCCCCGCGCGCTTGCGCAAGCGCGGGATGAAGTTCGTCAGCAGATACTTCCATTCATTCGTCCCCGCGCGCGTCTCAATGGCCGTGACCGCTCCGGTGAATTTGCCGAACTCCGCCGAATACGGATTCGAGTAGACCTGGATGGTCTCGACGGCCTCGATCGGCAGCTCAACGGCGGCTTGTCCCGTCACCGGGTCCGTGGCGTTGATGCTGGAGACGAGGATGCCGCTTTGAGCCGCGCGCGCCCCTTTGACATTGAGCAACCCGTCGGGACCGCGCACGACGCCCGGCAACAGCGGGAGGGCATCTTGGAATTTCTCATTCACCAACGGCGCATTCCGCAGAAGCGGCGCGCCCAACTGCGCCGGGATATTCGATTCCACACGACGAAGCTCGTCCTCACCGGCCGTGATCGTCACGGCCTCGCGCACGGCCTTCGGCTTCAGCTCGATCGGGACCTCCACGATCGCTCCGAGCGGGAGCATGATCTTCTGCGCGAACCGCTCGAATCCCTCCACTTCGACCGAGAGCACATAATCGCCTGGGGGGAGATCGCTGAAGCTATAACTCCCATCGTCATCGCTGATCGTCTGCGCCACCTTCCCCGGCAGGAATTCTCCACTGAGGACCACCAAAACCCCCGCCAACGGCTCGCGCCGATCGGCCGTCACGGCGATGACCTTCCCTTTGATGCGTCCGACCTGAAGGGCAGCGCGCCCCTCGCCCTCTCCGGCCATCGCCCATCCAAGGCCGACGATCAAAAGCAGAGACGTCCAGCGCCGCCCGGCCGCCCACGCCACTTCTTCTCCGAACACCTTCATGATTCGTCCCCCGCCCTCCCACGTGCGCGCGAACACGCGCTCACGCGAGGATCGCGATCTGCGGCTCCAGCCGAACGGCAGCCGTGATCGAATTCGAGATGAAGCAGTTCCGCTCGGCCTTCTCCAGGAGCCGCTCGGCCCGCTCCCGTTCGGACGCGGAGCGGACCTCAAGCACCGGTTTGATGACGATCTCCGTGAATCGGTAGCCCGCACCTTCGATCTTCTCCAATCGCCCCCGCGCATTCACCCGCAGGCTCACGATGTCGAACTTGGAGAGCCGCGCGATCGCCAAAAACGTGAGGACGAAACAGGCCGCGACCGAAGCCACAAAGAGCGTCTCCGGTGTCCACATCCCCGCATGGCCATGAAATTCCGGAGGAGAGGAGACCGCGAGCTGAGGCGCTCCCGGCGATCGAACGTCCGTCCGACGCTCACCCACCCACACGACTTCCGTCTCGTATACGTGTGCTGTCGTCACGCGTCCTCCTCCAGAGCGCACGAATGCCTGATCGTCACATCGCGACGCTCACCGTGCAATAGGCATGATCCAACACCGCCCGAAAGGTTTCATTGTAAGCCATACCCCGCTCTCCCGCAAAGCAAGGACCGGCCTGGCCGCGAACCGGTGGCGCCACCCGATGCCGCGCAGAAAGCCGAGCCTCCCCACCGATCTCACCTTGTGCCCGGAGACTCCACCATTGTGCAAACGACGTGCTAAAATTTTGCGCTCATGCAGGGCGACGTCGGACGAGAAGGCCGTCCACTGCATCCGGTCTGGCGCGCGTTTTTGATCCTCGCCGGTACGACCGCGCTGATCCTAGGCCTCATCGGCATCTTCGTTCCCGGACTGCCGACGACTCCGTTTCTTCTCATCGCCAGCGGGTGCTACGTGCGCAGTTCCGAACGACTCTACCGCTGGCTCACCAGCCGCACGTGGTACGCGGAATCGGTGGGCGCGTTCGTGGAGAAAAAAGCCCTCCCGCTGAGGACGAAAATGATCACGCTCGCTCTGGTCTGGACCTCGCTCGGATACCTGGCGCTCTTCGTCGTCGAGAGCTTCGCTGCGAAGGCTCTGATCCTGACCCTCGCCGTGATCAAGACCCTTCTCCTCTCGCTCATCAGGACCGCCCGCTAAGCCCTTCTGACCTCCCACGCCGGTCTGGTTCCGGACTTCCAAAGGTCTGGAAATTTCCAAAATCTCGGATGAAATTTCCAAAAATCTGGAAAAGTGGGAGAGCGGCGCACGCCCCTGATCTCACCCTATTAAACAACAATTCCTTGAAAGCCAAGGACTTGAAAAATTCGCGGCCAATAACGGTATGATTGGCACGAAAATTGCATAATCCAAACACGGTGGTTCACCATACACAGACAGGAGGTGAGCATATGGCGAAGGCGTACGCGAAGGTCATCGCCGTGATACTCATCCTCGGGTTGTTTGTATGGGCTCCGGTTTCGCGGGCTCAGGTGCGACCCGTGGGGCAGCTCACCGGGATCGTGCAGGACCCAACGGGAGCTGTCTTGCCGGATGCCGAAGTGAAGCTGCAGGACGAAGCGACCGGAGCCACGCAGACGCAGAAGACAGGACCCAATGGGGCGTTCACCTTCGTGAACCTCCAGGTGGGCACCTATAAGGTCACCGTGAGCATGCCGGGGTTCAAGACCACCGTTCTCTCCGGCCTCAAGGTGGATGCGGGGCGGACGACGAGCATCACCGTGACACTGCAAGTAGGGGAGATCGCCGAGGCCGTCGAGGTTGTGGGCGGAACGGAGGTGCTCGAGCGTACTTCGACGACGATTGAGACAACGGTGCGCGGTGACGTCATTCGCCGCTTGCCGCTTAACAATCGCGATACGCTCGATTTCACGCTCCTGATGCCCGGAGCCCAGCAGGGCGGAACGGCGCGGCAGAGCACGTTCCTCGGCTTGCCCAAAGGAGCGATCAACATCACGATGGACGGGGTGAACATCCAGGACAACTTGCTCAAGAGCGCGTTCGGTGGCGGCATGTTCACCATTGTGCGACCGCGACTGGATGCCGTCGAAGAGGTGACGGTCAAGACGGCGGGCGTGGGCGCGGAGGCGGCGGGAGAAGGAGCCGTCCAGATCCAATTCGTCACCCGCCGAGGGACCAATACCTTCCGAGGGACGCTCTTTTGGGATCATCGCAATGACGCGCTCAACGCGAACACCTGGTTCAATAACGTTCTCGGGCTGCGGAAACCCAGGAACCTGCTCAACGTCTTCGGTGGGAACGTGGGCGGACCGATCTGGAAGGATAAGATCTTCTTCTTCTTCAACTACGAGGAGTTCCGCCTGCCGGAGTCGCGGCCGCGAGAGAACCTGATTTTGACTCAAGAAGCGATGACGGGCGTCTTCCGGTACCGCGGGACCGATGGTGTCGTGCGAGCGGTGAATCTGCTGCAGGTGGCGGGGGCTGCCGGTTTTCCGAGCACGATTGACCCCACCATTGGAGATATGCTGCGACAGATTGATGCCGCACGATCGCGCGGGGCGATCAGCCCCTTCGATCTCTTCCGCGAGCGCTATCGGTTCGAAGCCCCCAGCATGCAGGTGCGACGCTTCCCCACGCTGCGGATGGATTACCACATTACGGACAAGCTGCGCTGGCATGGTGTTTGGCACTACAACTACTTCTCCTCGTTCCCAGACACGCTGAACAGTATGGACCCGACCTTCCCGGGTATTGGCAAAGGAGCGGGGCAGTACTCGAATCGGTTCTCGGTGACCACGGCGCTGCAGTGGACGGTCACGCCGACCATCAACTACGAGTTCCGCTTCGGCGTGCAGGGTGCGCCCGTGCAGTTCTTCCCCGAATCGGGACCGGAGATCTATCCGGCGGGCGTACGCATCCTCTGGCCCCTTGGTTTGCAAAGCCTGCATGCACGTCCGGGAGCAGCAGGAACCTCGCGTGCGCTTCCGTCGAGCCGAAACACTCCGGTCTACAATCTGAGCAATGCCCTGAGTCTTGTCAAGGAGAAGCACTCCTGGACCTTTGGAGGCACGTTCACGCGCATCGGGTTCATTGACAATTCCTTTGGTGGAGCCGGTGTTCCGACGGTCTCTTTCGGTGTGAGGAGCGGAGATCCCGTTGCTTCCGCGATCGCCGCGGGACTGCCCAATATCAGCACGACGGATCTGGGGAACGCGCTCGCGCTGTATGCTCTGCTCACGGGGCGCATCTCTGGTGTTTCCGGCTCGCGGAATGTGGACGAGAGGACGAAGCGGTATGTCCATCTGGCTCCGCTCGTGCAGCGGGCGCGGCAGGATGAGTTCGGTCTCTATTTCATGGACTCCTGGCGCGTGACGTCGGGGCTGACGCTCAATTACGGCCTGCGCTGGGAATTCCAGGGCGCGGCGATCAACACCAACGACATCTACACGAGTCCACGCATGGAAGACCTCTGGGGCATCTCGGGCGTGGGCAACTTGTTCCGACCGGGCGTCTTCCGAGGCGTCGCGGACCCACAGATTGATCAGCGTTCGCGCAATGTCTACAACCGCGATTACATCAACCCGGCTCCGAGCTTCGGCTTGGCCTGGAATCCCAAGTTCGAGAATCCCTTCTTCCGGTTCCTGTTCGGGAGCGAGCGGAATTCCGTCTTTCGCGGGAGTTACTCGATCGCCTACACGCGCGAAGGACTCAATCACTTCACGACCTTCGCCGGGGGGAATCCGGGTTTGACGCAATCCATCTCGCTCACGGCGGGCGTGGACTTCCCGATCGGAGGCTTGCTCCTGCGCGATCGGCTCCCGGCTTTCCGCGAGGATCCGACGACCTTCAGCTTCCCCACGCCGCTGTCGCGCTTCACCTTTGTCGGGGGCGATTTCTTCGCCTTCGACCCCAACATTCGCACGCCCTATGTCCAGTCGTGGTCCTTCGGCTGGCAGCGCGAGCTGACGCGGGACATGGCGATAGAAATCCGCTATGTCGGCAATCGCGGGACGAAGCTCTGGCGCGGGTTCAACCTGAACGAGGTGAACATCTTCGAGAACGGCTTCTTGCAGGAGTTCCTCAACGCGCAGCGGAACCTGGCCATCAGCCGAGCTCAAGGTCGTGGCGCGCGGTTCGATAATCAAGGCTTGCCGGGTCAAGTCCCGTTGCCGATCTTCGAAGCCGCCTTCGGCGCGCGCGGTCGGCAATCGGCGCTCGGTCTGTCGGCCGGGTTCGGCAACGCCACCTTCATCACCTGGCTCGATCAAGGTCAAGCCGGGGCCATGGCGAATTCTCTCGCCTCGGATGCGACCTTCCTCTGTCGCATGGTGGGCAGCGCGCTTCCCCGATGCGCAGCCTTGGGATACGACACTCCCGGTCCTTTCCCGATCAATTTCTTCCAGGTGAACCCCTACGCAGCGAACCGTGGGGTGTGGCTGTTGACCAACGCTTCCTTCTCCACCTACAACGGTCTGCAACTGATCTTCCGCCGTCGTTTCGCGCAGGGCTGGCAGATGACAGCTCATTACACCTTCTCGAAAGCCCTCACGGACCTCTATGCCGATTCGGCTATCTCCAGCGTCGCCTTCTCGACGCAGCGCAATCGGCGGATGGACAAGGGGCTCTCGCCTTGGGATCTGACCCACGTCTTCGTGAGCGACTTCCAGTATGAGCTGCCCTTCGGTCCGGGACGGCGGTGGTCGTCCGGTTCCGGCGCGCTCAACCGGCTCATCGAGGGTTGGCTCATCGGCGGAATCGTGCGCATCCAGTCCGGGCGCGTGTTCCGACTCGTGAGCGGCCGCGCGACGGTCAACCAGTTCGAGTCCGGAGTGATCCTCAAGGGGATCACGGTCAAAGAGCTGCAGGAGAAGATCGGCGTGCGAAAGGTTCCCGGAGCGCGGGACATCTTCTTCGTGACGCCGGACCTGATCGGACCCGATGGCCGCTCCAATCGCGCGATCCTCGATGTGCCGACGACGCCGGGTCAGTTCGGTTCGCTCGTCTTCCTGCGCGGCCCGCGCTTTGTCAAGCCCGATCTCACGCTCCAGAAGCGCACGCGCGTGACCGAGCGGATCAACGTCGAGTTCTGGGCCGAGTTTTTCAACGCCTTCAACTTCCAGAACTTCCTGATCGGCGGACCGAATGCGGCGGGTATCACCCACAGTATTGACTCGACTGCCTTCGGGCGCACGACTGAGTTCTTCAACGACCTGGGCAATCAGGATCCGGGTCCGCGTATGATCCAGTTCCGCATCCGGATCAACTTCTGAGCGTCAAGAGGGGGGCTTGAAGAAGCCCCCCTCAACACTTCGAGACCGCAAGGAGTATGGGATACCCCGAGAGCACAGTATCAGTTCCTCCACGGCTTAAGGAGCCGTGAGAGTCTCTCGGTCTGAAGCCCGGCCCGTTCACTTTTGCGGGTAACCGAGCTGGGCAAGTAACACGCGAAGGCGCTCGGCGTTCGGCGAATTCGGATCCATCTCAAGATACACCTTCCACGCCTCGACTGCCTTCGGAATTTGGCCCGTTTGCACGTAGAGCTTCCCGAGGTAGAGATGGGCGAGCGCGCGCTCTAGACCCTCCGCTTGGGTTCCTCGCACAAGATGCGGCTCCGCCTCCTCGAGGAGGTCGCTCTCCAAAAGCGCGATGCCCAAATGAACGTGAGCCGTCACCCACGTGGGGTTGTGTTCCAGGACGCGACGCAGTGGAACAAGGGCGTCCCGATGCCGACCCAGATAGTTCAGGCAAATCCCCAGATTCAATAATGGGTGGAGCGCCTCCGGATCTTTCTCCAACGCCAGCCGCAGCCATCGCTCTGCTTCCGCGTACGCCTTTTTTCCCATCTGCAAGACGGCTAGCTCATTATATGCCTCCACGAACTCGGCATCCCGCTTGATCGCCTTTCGCAACTTCTCCTCGGCCGATGCGAGCTTCCCCCGCTTGATCTCCTCAAGTGCCTCCCGGTACAACTTCGCTGCCTCTTTATCCGGCACGCGTTTGAGGCGTGACACCGAGACAACGCCCGGACGCGGCGGGACCTCCTTCGCTTCCAACGGGAGTAAATTCACCGGCACGTATCCGCGCGGTTGCGCTATGAAGGTCACCGTCGTCGTCGCGTATCGGCGTCCATCTCCTTCAATCGTGAGCGTGTAGGTCCGCAGCGGCATCAGGCCCTGCAAGATGAAGCGCCCCTGCCCATCGGTGAAGATGAATTCCACATCGCGTCGCGGATCATCGCCCTTCAAGGTGAGCCGAATGACCTCATGAACGGGATCGCCCGAAGGGAGGAAGACTTGCCCCCGCATGCTCACCTGAGCCCGTCCTGCGACCAAAGGCCAAAGCCCAACCCCGAGAAGCACAAGGCTCCGAAACCAAAGTGCGGCGACTCGATGGCTCCTCATGGTGAGAAGCTTACGCGACCACTCCCGGAGAAAGCAAGCTCCTCCCTCGGCGTCCCCGATCGTCGCGGCCCGCCTGGGAGCCTGAAGATTTCCAGAAATTTGGAAGAAGCTTCCAAATTTTCGGAAATTTGAGCCGGGGTCCGAAACGGGCTCAAGCTGGCAAATGGTTGATAGCAAATGTCTTAGAGAGAACGCGCCATTTGGCACGCGAATTGCTTAAACTCATTGTGCTTCTGAATGTGCCAAACTCAGCTTCGAATGAATGTGTCAAACTCAGCAAGGAGGATGACGATGCGAAGGCGAATGACGCAAGCGCTCTCGCTTCTACTGCTGCCGTTGCTTCTGACCGCGCTTCCGAGCGCGAGGGCTCAGACGGCGACGGGGACGATCACGGGGATCGTCACCGATGCCACGGGAGCCGTCGTCGCCGGAGCGACGGTGACGATTCGAGAGGTGAAGACGAACCTCTCGTACACGGTCACGACCGATTCCACGGGTCTCTATCGGCTCACGAATTTGCCGCGTGGCTTTTATGAGGTGAAGGTCGAGCAGACGGGCTTCAAGACGGCCGTTGTCAGTAACATCGAGCTGACCGTGAACGAGATCAAGCGCGTGGACGTAACGCTGGAAGTCGGCGAGATCGCCGAGACGGTCACGGTCACGGGCGAGCTGCCGTTGATCAATACGGAGGAGGGACGGCTGTCAGGGCTGGTGGACAAGCGGCGGATCGTGGACCTGCCCCTGGTGACGCGCGATTTCACGCAGCTGGCCCTGTTGCAGCCGGGCGTCGTCCCCGGCGGTGTCGGCAGCAATACGGGTGGATTCTCCATCGGGGGAGCACGCAGCCGAGGGACGAACTTCCTGGTGGACGGGATCGAGAACAATGATCCGGTCGTGGCGGGCTTCACCCAGATCACCGTGCCCCTGGACAGCGTGGAGGAGTTCCGACTCATTCGGAACACGTTCGGGGCCGAGTTCGGTCGGCTCTCCGGCGGTGTGCTGAGCATCGTGACGAAGGCGGGGACGAATGAGTTCCACGGGACGCTCTGGGAGTTTCACCGGAATCGCTCGCTGCGCGCCCGTGAGTTCTTCGAGCGGGAGAAGCCGCCGTTCGTCCGCAATCAGTTCGGCTTCGACGTGAGCGGGCCGTTCATCAAGGATACGCTCTTCGGCTATGGCTCGTATGAGGTGACGACGTTGCGGTCTTCGACGACACAGCGGGCGCGCTTCTTCACCGCGGATGCGATTCGAGCGGCGACCGGGCCGATCGCGCGCGAGCTGCTCCAGAAGTATCCGCGTCCTCCGGCCACGGAGAATCCGCGCTTCGTCACCGTAGGGAATGAGCAGATTCCGGTCTCGGCCGAGACGGTCATCACACGACCCAGTAGCTCTGACACGCATGCCTTTGTCATCCGCGTGGATCATCAGGGCTTCAACGGTCGGAACCGGATCAGCAGCCGCTACATCTTCAACCAGACGAACAACCTGGCGCCGCTGGCCTCGAACTCCCTGCTGACGGAGTTCTTCGGGCTGGACACGAGCTTCCGCAGCCAGAACTTCGGCTTGACCAACACGACGACGATTCGACCGAACATCATCAACGAGCTGAAGTTCGGCGTCACGCGCGATGCTTTCGATTGGCGACCGCGGAATCCGCAGGTCCCGACGATCACGATCACGGGCGTCAATGGCTTCGGCGCCGACACGAACATGCCGCAGAACCGATTCCCGGTGGTGTTTCAGATGGACGAAGCCCTCTCGATCATCAAGGGTTCGCATGCCGTGAAGACGGGCTTCCAGTACCGGTTCATCAAGCGCGTGCGGACGTTCAACGCGCTCTATCGCGGGGCATACAGCTTCGCGAACGAGGCCGCGTTCCTGGCGGATCAGCCGCTCACCTACAGTGTGCGGATTGACCTGACAACAGGAGACCGAGGGGACGGGTATCGCATCTACTCGCGGCATGAGCTGATGGGCTTCCTGCAGGATGATTGGAAGGTGCGCCCGAACTTCACGCTCAACTTCGGCGTGCGGTATGAGAATTTCCGCCCGCCTAAGGAGCTGACCAACCGAATCGCGCAGGTGCTCATCCCGTCGGGAGCGACCATCTATGACATCTTCCAGACGCTGCAGCCGCGGCCGACGCGGTTCTTCTACCACTCGGACGACAACAACTTCGCGCCGCGCCTGGGGTTTGCCTGGAGCCCGCGGGGGCCGCGCTGGCTGACCGGAGGCGAAGGAAAGATGGCCATCCGGGGCAGCTACGGGGTCTTCTACGAGCGGCTCTTCCAGAACATTGACGAGAACATCCAGTTCAACCCACCGTTTGGCGCGACGTTGACCTTCGACACGCGGGCGCGCCAGACCTTCGTCTACTCGATCCCCTCCTGGGTGCCCCCCGGATTGAAGGGCGCAGCCCCACCGCGCGGGACGGCGCTGAATCCGGTGTTCGATCCGAACCTGCGCACCTCGTATATGCAGAGCTGGTTCTTCGGGATCCAGCGCGAGTTGCCGGGCGACTTCTCGTTCGAGATCACCTACCAAGGGACCAAGGGGACGAAGCTGCCGCTCAATTTGAACATTAACCGGTTCGACGGCGACCTGCTCGATGGCGTGCTGGATCGCGTGAATTCCCAGTGGGGAGCCGTGGGGCTGGCCGGCAACCGCGTCAACTCGATCTACCACGCCATGCAGATCGAGGTGAAGCGACGCTTCAGCCGGGGCTTCACGATGCAAACGGCCTGGACCGTGTCGAAGATGATTGACGAGGACTCGGACTACTTCGCCTCGGATGGCATCGTCTCCGTGACGAGCATCAAGCGCGAGCGCGGGCTCTCGCGATTCCACGTCCCGCAGCGGCTCGTCATCAACGCCATCTGGGACATGCCCTTCTTCCGCGGGCGAGGTGGCGCGCTCGAACACATCCTGGGAGGATGGACGATCTCAGGGATCGCGACCTTCCAGAGCGGGCGGCCGTTCAACGTCTTCTCCAGCGCTCCCTATCCGCGCGGCGACTTCAACGCCGACGGGACGAATAACGACCGGCCCAACATCAGGACGGATAAGAGGGGGGCGATGCTGGATCGGAGCCCCGCCGATGGGATCCTCGATCCCAATGCCTTCGATACGAACTTCCGAGGCATTGGGAACCTCGGGCGGAATGTCTTCCTCGGCCCGGGCTATGCGAATCTCGACTTCGCCGTGTACAAGAACTTCCGCCTGACCGTGCTCGGCGAACAGGGCCGATTGCAATTCCGCGCCGAGATGTTCAATCTGCCCAACCGAACGAACTTCCAAGATCCCACGGGCAATCTCGCCAGCACGCTCTTCGGGAAGTCGAACGCGACCTTCGATTCGCGCCGCTTCCAACTGGCGCTGAAGCTCTACTTCTGATTCCATGTGCTCCTGAGAAGCTCGAGCTTCTCAAAGGGGGCATCTGAAGGGGCGAGCCTCAACGGGCTCGCCCCTCTTTTTCCAGCGGGTGCGATCATATTGGTGTCGCCCTCGAAACCCTAGGGGACTTCCAAAAATTCGGATGAAGTTTCCAGAAATTTGGAAGGTGGGGGCAATCGCCCGAGGAAGAAGTCATTAGTCTCCCGCAGCTTATTCAAATCTCCCCGATATGGCACGAAATTTGCATAACTCTGAAGTGGTGTCGGTGAACACGAACAAGGAGGTGCCTTATGCTTAAGAGCTTCCCTCTTGTGACCCTACTTCTGTGCGGAGTGGCCCTCGCGCTCGCCGGAGGTCGGACGGTGAGCGCGCAGACGCAAGCGACCGGGACGATCGAAGGCCTCGTCCGCGATGAACGGGGTGCCGTCATCGCTGGTGCGAAGGTGAGCGCGCGTCACGTGGGGACCAATGCCGTGCGCGAGGTCACGACGGATGTTTCCGGCCGGTATCGGCTTGTCTTTTTGCCTCCGGGCTCGTATGAGGTGACGGCCGAGATGCCCGGCTTCGCGACGGTGACGCAATCGGGGATCACCGTGCTCGTCGGCGGGACGGCCACCGTGGATCTGACGTTGAAGGTCGCCCCGGTGGCCGAGACCGTCACGGTCACGGCCGAGGCGCCGATCGTCGAGCCCGAACGCACGGAATTCACCTCCGTGGTCAACGAATCGGCCGTCCATAATCTGCCCATCAACGGGCGGCGGTGGGAGAACTTCGTCCTGCTCACACCGGGAGTGAATCCGGACGGCACATTCGGACTGGTGAGCTATCGTGGGATCTCCGGGCTCTACAACAACAATACGGTGGATGGCGCCGACAACAACCAGGCGTTCTTCTCCGAAGCGCGCGGGCGCACGCGCGTCGTCTACACGCTGAGCCTCTCCTCGATCAAGGAGTTCCAGGTCGGCTTGAGCAATTTCTCCGCGGAATTCGGGCGCGCGGCCGGAGGGACGGTCAACGCCGTGACCAAATCGGGGACGAACGAGTTTCACGGCGAGGCGTTCTACTTCCTGCGCGATGATGCCATCATGGCGCGCGAGCCATTTCAGCCGTTGAAGCCGGAGGAGCGGCGGCAGCAGTTCGGCTTCTCCTTGGGCGGCCCCTTCATCAAGGACAAGCTCTTCTACTTCGGGACCTACGATCAGCAGCTGCGCAACTTCCCGTATTTCGTGACCCCCTCCAGCCCCACGTTCCTGACCTCTCCGTGTACGGCCCCCGGATGCGCGGCGACGATCCAGTTCTTCCAGTCGCTCATGCGTTTCGTCCCGCGAAAGGCGCACAATAACGTCGCCTTCTACAAGGTGGATTGGGTGATCTCGCCACGACACACGTTCACGGGCCAGTACAACTGGCACCGATGGCGCTCGCCCAACGGCATTCGCACGGCACCGATTCAGTTCGCCGCCGAATCGGACAACGGGTTCGACGGGGTGAAGACCGATGTCCTCTTGTTCCGCCTCTCTTCCGCACTGAGCAGCACGCTCGCCCAGGAACTGCGCTTCCAGTATGGGCGGGACTTCGAGTTTCAGCGCCCCAATGCGCCGGGACCGAGCACGACCGTCACCGGAGGGATCAGCTTCGGCATGCCCAACTTCCTCCCGCGACCGGCCTTCCCCGATGAGAAGCGCTTCCAGTGGGTGTACAATCTCTCCCTCATTCGCGGGCGGCACAGCGTGAAGGCGGGGCTTGACATCAACTACGTGCGGGATCTGCAGATCAATCTGTTCCAAGGCGGTGGGGTCTACAGCTACGACGGCTTGAACCAGATCGCTCAGGACTGTCCCAAAGGCGCCGTCGGCTGCGTCCCCCTGGACGACGGTCCGCGCACGCGACGGCATTATCGCTCCTACGTCCAGGCGTTCGACCTGCGGGGGCTCACGGGCGATCAAGCCGGGCGCGTCTTCTTCGCGACGACGGATTACAACTTCTACGTCCAGGACCGGTACCGCGCGCATCCGCACCTGACGCTCGACTTCGGCCTCCGATACGAGTTCCAGAAACTGCCGCAGCCGGAGATCGGGAATCCCGCCTTTCCGCAGACCGAGCGATTCAACCAGGACACGAACAATCTCGGACCGCGCGTGGGGATCGCTTGGGACATCGGCGGTCATCACACGACCGTGCTGCGCGCCGGCTACGGTCTCTATTACGGCCGCACGAGCAACAGCGCCATCGCCAATGCGCTGACGAACAACGGCAAGATCCTCGCCTCGTTCTTCTTCACACCGACGACGCCGGGAGCGCCGCAGTATCCCGATGTCTTCAGCACACCGCCGGCCGGACCGGGCTCGGCGCCGGATATTCAATTCTTCTCCTCGGACTACGTGCGACCGCTCGTGCATATGGTCGAGTTGTCCCTGGAGCGGGAGATCGTCCGCGATCTGAGCGTCTCGGCCTCGTATCTCTTCAGCCGAGGTCAACGCCTGCCCTCATTCCGCGACCTCAATCTGAATCCGCCGCGAGAGCGCGTCGTCTTCATCTTGCCCGATGGCACGGTGACGCCGCCGTTCCCCTTCTTCACGGGTCCCCGCCCGGTGGCGGGCGTCGGCCGGATCATCATCAGCGAGAGCGTGGTGAATTCGAGCTACAACGCCTTCGTGCTGCAGGTGACGCAACGGATGCGACACGGCGTGCAGTTCAACGCGAACCTCACCATCGCCAAGGCGATTGACGACGGGCAGACGTCGCAGACGTTCTTCGGCGGGAATCAGCTCTTCAACACCTTCGATCAGCGGAGCGAGCGTGCCCTCTCGAACTTCGACATTCGCAAGCGCTTCGTCACGAGCTTCGTCTGGGAGCCGCGCTGGCAAGGTCTCGAGAGTCCGGTGGCGCGCGCCGTGCTCAACGGCTGGCGCTTCAGCGGCATCCTCACGGCCTCCGACGGTGTGCCCATCACCGGCGTGATCTCCGGGAGCCTCTCGGCCGCCACCGGCGCGACGGTGACCGCGAGCCCGAACGGCAGCGGTGGCTCCACACGCGTCCCCTTCCTCGCCCGGAATAGTTTTCGCGGGTCGGGGTTCGCCAACGTGGACTTCCGCATCGCGCGTGATATCAAAGTCACCGAGGGGACGCGATTTGAGATCATCTGGGAAGCCTTCAATCTCTTCAATCGCGTCAACTTCACGGGCTTCTCGACCATCCAGTATCGTATCGCTTCCTCCGGCGTGGACCCATCCGGCGTGCGTCAGGTGCGGCTCGCGAGCGATCCCGGCTTCCTCCAACCACGCGCCGCGAGCACGACGCTGTGGGGACCTCGCGAGTTTCAACTCGCCATCAAATTCCATTGGTGAACACGATGGCGTGAAATCGGAGGATGGGGGAGGAGGATTCTCCTCCCCCCTCTCCTCACCGGAGTCCCCCTCACGCTGCACGTCATCATGCCTCCGATTCGCCGCCTCCAAATCCTTGGAGATTTCCGAAATTTCGGATGAGATTTCCAAAAATCTGGAAATCGCGCATCGGCGCGTTGAAAAGAAGTCCATGAATCACAGAGACTTAGCCGAAAGGCGATCTGCGGCACATAATTTGCTTACTTCTAAAGCGGCGTGGTCGGCGATCGAAAAAAACCGAAGCTGAGGAGGGGAAGACTATGAGGCTACATCGGAGAAGGGTCTGGAAGGTATGGGCATCACTGTGCCTGATCCTGGGGGCAGCCTTTCTGCCCTACATGACAACTCCGATCGCGGCTCAGACGACCACCGGAGGTCTTCGCGGCGTGGTCGTGGACGTGACCGGGGCGGTCGTGCCGGGGGCCACCGTCATCGCCAAGAATGCGGCGACCGGAGTCGAATATAAGACCGTCGCCACCAGCGAAGGGGTTTACACAATCTCTCGCATCCCACCGGGCACGTATCACGTGAGGGCAGAAGCTCAAGGCTTCAAGACGGCGGAAGTGACAGGCGTTGAGGTCGGTGTGGGGAAAGACACGGTCGTGGATTTCCGGCTGGAGCCCGGGGCGATCACCGAGGTCGTGACGGTGACCGGTGGCGGTGAGGTGCTCATCGAGAAAGATACAGCGCAGATCTCGGCCACGATTCAATCGCGGAGGATTCAGGACCTCCCGATCAACGTGGCCGGCGGAGGCCTGGATCGCGTCGTGCTGCTGCTCCCCGGTGTTCGGACGGGCTTTGGTAACGTCAACGCCAATGGCGTGACGCTCTCGGTCAACGGCAACCGAGCGCGCTCGAATAACTTCACGATTGACGGTGTGGACAACAATGACCTCTCCATCGGTGGGCCGAACTATTTCGTCCAGAACCCCGATCTGGTGCAAGAGTACCAGGTGATCACCAACAACTTCTCGGCCGAGTACGGGCGGAATCAGGGCGCCATCGTCAACATCGTCAGCAAGTCCGGGACGAATGAGTTTCATGGGACGCTGGCGTGGTATCACCGCGACCGTAAACTCTTCGACTCGTTGACGAATCTGGAGAAGCGCGCCGGGCAGAAGGATCCGCTTCCTGATCTCGTCAACGTGTTCGACTACACCATCGGCGGGCCGATTGTGAAGAACAAGGTCTTCTTCTTCCACGCGGGTCATCTCATTCGGAATCCGCAAATTGCGGACTTGCGCACGACCTCGCTGGCGCCGACGCCCGAGGGGATTCAGATGCTGAAGAGCGCGTTCCCGAACAATCCGGCGGTCCAGTACTATGCCGATTACTCGGCCTTTGCTCTGCCGATCGGCAATCCCACGATCCGTCCGGATGTCCCGGCCTCGACGATCACCATTGGGAGCCTGAAAGTCCCGGTTGCCGCTGTGCGGCGCACGGTGCCACTCTCGAACCGATTGGATGAGTTCAACGTGCGCGGCGATGTGCACCCGGGCGATCGGGATCGCATCTGGGGGCGATATTTCATCCAGGACCGACCGGGGAAGGACTTCCTGGTGGACGTCCGCGGGTGGACGGGCGACATCCCCTTCCGGACGCAGCAGGCCGGCGGCGGATGGACGCGAAACATCTCGACCCGCTCGGTCAATGAGTTCCGCTTCAACTACTCCCGGTTGTTCGTGATCTTCGGAGGTGGCGGAAGCGGCGGCAAAGGGAACATCCCGCATCCGGATCAGATTGACAAGGCGCTCGCGTTCCTCAACATCACGTTCCGCGCCGACAACGGCGCTCCGCTTCTGACCGTCGGCCCGGCGACGAATCTGCCGCAAGGCCGCACGGTCGAATCGTTCCAGTTCAACGACAACTTCACGCTCACGGTCGGACGCCACCAGATGAAGATGGGGATTGACATCCGCCGGTTGCGCAACTCGGTGCCCTTCCTGCCCAACGTCAATGGATCGTTCACCTTCACGACGGCACAGCGACTGGCCGATAACGCCCCCAACTTCCTGACGGTGGCGCTTGGTCCGGCGACGCTCAAGTATCACGAGACGGATCAATTCTACTACTTCCAAGATGACTGGCGGATTCGCCCCAACCTCACGCTCAATCTCGGGATCCGATATGAGAACACGGGGCAGCCGATGAATCTCCTCAATGAGATCACCGTGGCGCGGGAGCGCGATCCGCAGCGCGCCTTCTGGCGTCAGGACCTGCCGCTTGAGGCTCGCATCGTTCCCCGCGTCCCGACCGACAACAACAACTGGGCGCCGCGCTTCGGCTTCGTCTACACGCCGCGCTGGGGACGATGGCTCTTCGGCGAGGACAAGACGGTCATTCGCGGCGGCTATGGGATCGCTTACGATCCGGCGTTCTACAATCTGATGCTCAACATCTCGACGTCGTCGCCGCTCGTCTTCCTGACGAGCGTGGCGAACTTCCCGGTTCCGGACCCCGTGCCGACCGGAGATAAGGTGCGCGATGCGGCCGTGCGAGCGGGTGTGATTCGTTTCAATACCTTCGACCCGCGGTTCTTCGCGCGCACGGTCCCGGCCCTGGACTTCCGCCAGCCGTACGTCCAGCAGTGGTCGTTCGGGTTGCAGCGCGAGCTGTTCCGCGAGAACGTGCTGGAGATCCGTTACGTCGGCAACCATCAGGTCGGGCAGTTCCAGACGGTCAACTTCAACCCGTTCATCGGGAATCTGGTTCGCGGGTTCGGAGGAGTTCGGTATGTGGATCCGGCGGACAATCAAGTGAAGACGCTCTCCTTCCCCGGATTCCCGCAGTTCTTGCCGCGTGGGGTCACGCCGCTCACGTGCACGGACAACCCGGCGACGGCGGACAATGAGGCCATCTGTGATGGACGGCTGTTCCCCTCCGGCGCCGCGCGCGTGCGCATCAACGGGGCCTCGGCCAGCTACAATGGGCTGCAAGTGCGATACGACGGGCGCATTCGGCAGCAATGGACCTACCTGATCAGCTACACGTGGAGCCACGCCATTGACAACTCAAGTGAAGTCTTCAACTTCGACACGGGGAACTCCGTCACCGTGGCCCAGAATCCGCTCAACATCACGCGGGCTGAGCGCGGGAACTCCGGATTCGATGCGCGCCACCTGTTCGCTGCTTCCTGGATCTGGGACCTGCCGTTCCGGCGCGATCAGCGAGGCTTCCTCGGACGGCTCATCGGTGGCTGGCAGTTCAACGGCATCGTGCGGATTCAGAGCGGCCAGTGGTTCACGCCGGTGCAGCAGCAGCTCATCAATCCTTATGAGGATCAGCTCTTCGTCCAATCGTTCATCGGGCGATCCCACTTGCGTCCGTTTAACGGGAATCCGGCCGCTCCCATTGACCGGGTCGGCATTACGGACGTAGACGCCTGCGTCTTCTACCGCCTGGCGATCTGCGGGACGAGCGGTGGCGTTCCCATCCTCCGGTCCAGCCCCACGGGCTTCTGGCTGCTGAACGACCTCAATCGTGGGGTGTTCACGCCGGTCACGCCCAACGATGTGCGGGTGATCGTCAACGGACCGGGAGCGGCGCAACGCTTCGGGACGCCCTTTGGGACGCTGGGGCGGAACGTCTTCCAGGGCGACCGGTTCGAGGGCGTGGACCTGAGCATCTTCAAGAACACTCGCATTACCGAGCGCGTCTCGATCCAGTACCGGCTGAACCTCTTCAACGCGTTCAACCACCCCACCTTCGGCATTCCCAACAGCATCTTCGTGGAGCAGGCCGGACGCACCTACTTCAACTTCCAGGAGAACGACGGCGGTCGCCGGACGATCGAGATGGCGCTGAAGCTCATCTTCTGATCGTGGGCGCAGAACCAGGGGCGGGGACTTCCCGCCCCTCAGCATGAGCCGAGGGTCTCCTCGGCTCATGCTCTTTTCAGGAGGGCCTTCGAAGGAGCGAATCAGAACCCGGCGATGACTTCGTGGGTGACGGCGGTCAACTGCTCAGCCGCCAATCGAGACAGATCCACCCACGGTGGGGGATAGATGCCCACCAGCAGCACCATCACAGCGGCCACCACAAGCGCCGTGCGCATGAGCGGCGTCAGGGCCAGCGGCGTGGACTCGGTGACCGGTCCCATGAACATCGCCTTGATGAAGCGAGCGTAATAGTAGAGCGAGATGGCCGTGTTGATCACGGCGATGACGGCCAATACAGCGAGCCACCGATTCCCCGTCTCGATGAGTCCGGCGAAGAGAAAATACTTGCCCAAGAATCCGGCCGTTGGCGGAATCCCCGCCAGACTGATGAGGAAGATCGTCATCAGGACAGCCATCAGGGGATTCGTGTGAATGAGACCGTTGAAGTCCTCCACGCGGTCTCCCGGGATGCCCTCGCGCCGCAAGGCGATGATCACCCCCCAGGCGCCGAGGTTCATGAAGACGTAGACGAAGAGGTAGATGACGAGGCCGATGTATCCAGTCTGATTCCCGGCGACAAGTCCCAGGAGCAAAAATCCCGCATGCGAGATCGAAGAATAGGCCATGAGGCGTTTGGCGTTCGCCTGCGTGATGGCCGCCAGATTTCCCCAGGTCATGGTCAGGGCCGAGACGGCGCCGATCACAGCCATCCATCCCAGATTCTCCAGCGACGTCGTGCCGCGCAGAGCGGGCAACCCGTAGACGACGATGCGAGCGAAGATCGCAAAGGCCGCCGCCTTGGACCCGACGGACATGAAGGCCGTCACCGAACTGGGCGCGCCTTCGTATGCGTCCGGCGCCCACATATGGAAGGGGACGGCCGCGACTTTGAAGAAGAGGCCCGCGACGATGAAGACCATCGCCAGGATGGCCAGAAAGCCGGGCGTCTGCTCAGCCGCGAGCGCTGCGGCGATCTTCCGCAGGTTCGTCTCCCCGGTGACGCCGTAAAGCAGCGAGACGCCGTAGAGGAAGATGCCCGAGGAGAAGATCCCGAGCAGGAAATACTTCAGCGCGCCCTCGTTCGACTTCCGATCCCCCTTGAAATAGGCCACGAGCACGTAGACGGACAACGCGGCCAGCTCGAAGCTGATGAAGATGGCGAGCAGATCCAGGCCCGAGGCCATGAGCATCATGCCGACGGTCGCGAAGAGAATGAGCGCGTAATACTCCCCACGCTGCTCCCGCTCGATGTCAAGGAACTTGATGGAGAGGGCGATGGCCAGAGCTGCCGTCAAGAGGAAGATCACTTTGAACACGATGGCGAACGAGTCCACGACGTACATCTCATAGAAGCCGACGGCCTCATGCCCGCGCAGATTGAGATAGGTCTGCGCGAGCGCGGCCGCGCTGGCACCGATGCCGCCCAGAGCCACATAGGCCGCCCATCGGCGCTCCGTCGCCCGCCATCCGATGTCGAGAACAAGCAGCATGCAGGCGAAGGCCGCGAGCACGATCTCCGGCATCAGGAACATCACGGCCTGATCCACCAGCCATCGCCAATCGAGTCCCTGGAAGAGAAGCCCCATCATCGCCCCCCTCCACGACCGTCAGCCGCCTGTGTGCGCGTCGGGAGCACTCCGCTCCGCTCGGCTCGTTCCAAGAGCCTCTGCGAGTATCCCGGTCGGACCTGTTCGACCACCACGGCCACCGGCTTCTCGAAATAGCTCAAGAACGGCTTGGGATAGATGCCGATCCAAAAGGCCAGGATCACCAAGGGCAGGAAATACGCCCACTCGCGGGGATAGAGATCGGGCAGGTGCCGATTGTCCTCTTTCACCTCGCCATACATCGTGCGTTGATAGAGCCAGAGCATATATCCGGCTCCGAGCACGATGCCCGTGGCGGCGAAGGCCGCCCAGAGGCGGTTCTCCTCGAAGACGCCGCGCAAGATGAGGAATTCGCCGATGAAGCCGTTCAACATGGGCAGCCCGATCGAAGACATCGTCATGATCATGAAGACGGCCGCGAAGCCCGGCATGACGTGGCTCAGGCCCCGATAATCGTTGATCAGGCGCGTGTGATGCCGCTCGTAGACGACGCCGACGATCAAAAAGAGGGCGCTCGTCGAAATGCCGTGATTGATCATCTGCAGGACGGCCCCATTGAGGCTACTCGGATTGAAGGCGAAGATGCCGAGCATGATCATCCCCATGTGGCTGATCGAGGAATAAGCGACCAACCGTTTCCAATCCCGCTGCGCCATGGCGACGAGCGCGCCGTAGACGATCCCCATGATGGCGAGAAACGCCATCACCTGCACGACGCGCGGATCGCGGCTGGCGTCGGGCAGGATCGGCAGATTGAAGCGGACGAACCCGTAGGTCCCCAGCTTCAGCAAGATCCCCGCCAGAATGACGGAGCCCGCCGTCGGCGCCTCCGTGTGGGCATCGGGGAGCCAGGTGTGGAAGGGGAACATCGGGACCTTGATGGCGAAGCTCAGGAAGAACCCCGCGAAGAGCCAGAGCTGGAGCGAGAGCGGAATGATGGGCCCACCGCCCATCCGCGCCGTCCCCAGCGCCTGCATCGCCATGATGTTGAACGTCCCCTTACCCTGCGCCCCGAGCTGCACGGCCGATTCGATCATGCGATACATCGGCTCGTTCTCCCCCGAGATGAAGCGCGCCGCTTGAAGGACGGCCTGCTGCACCTCGGGCTGCTTCAGATAGTCGGGGAAGATGAAGTAGAGCTTCAGGATCGCCAGCAGCATCACGACCGAGCCGAAGAGCGTGTAGATGAAGAACTTGATCGCCGCATAGAGCCGATTCTCGCTCCCCCACACGCCGATCAGGAAGTACATCGGCACGAGCATCACTTCCCAGAAGACGTAGAAGAGGAACATATCCATCGAGACGAAGACGCCGATGATGCCCGTCTGCAGCAGCAGCAGGACGACGTAGTACTCCTTCACCCGCTCCTGAATGAAGCCCCAGGAGCACGCGACGGCGATCACGCCGATCAAGGTCGTCAGCAGCACGAGCACGACCGAGATGCCATCTACGCCCAATTGGTATCGCGCGCCGATTTGCGGGATCCAGTCCACGTCCTCGATGAATTGAATGCCTCCCAATCGGCGATCATAGGTCAACAGCAGCAGCGAGGGCAGGAAGCTCAGGATCGCCCACACGTTGGCGAAGATGCGGATCGCCTGCTTCCGCTCCCGATGGAAGAAGAAGATCAAGATGAGCGCACCCAGAACCGGGAGCCACGTGATGATCGAGAGCAGGTGATACTCGGCCAGACGTTCCGGCGACATACCCTCCCCCCTACCAGGACAGGATCAGATACACAGCGGTGAGCAGAAAGAGCCCCGTCGTGATGACGAGCGCATAGTTCTGCGCGAATCCCGTCTGCGCCATACGGAAGACGGTCGAGAAGAGCTTCATCATCGCGCCGATCGCGTTCACGATGAAATCCACCACGTAGAGGTCGAACCACCCGGAGACCTTGCTCCAGAAGACGGTCATCCACGCCGAACCGTTGACGCCACCGTCCACGCCGCGCGCATCCACGCGCCAGGAGAACCGACTCAATCCGAGCGCGAGCCCGCGGACGAAGACGCCCTCATAGAACTCATCCACCCAATACTTGTTCGCGCTCGCGACGTAGAGCGGGCGGATGGCTCGAACGATGGCCTCCAGCCGGTCGCGCCGCCGGAGATAGAGGATCGCGCATCCGTACATGACTCCGGCCGCCAGCGCGATCGAGGCGAGCATGAGGACGTATTCCATCGCCGAATGCGCCTCCGCATGAGCCCCGACGCCGACAAGCGCCTCATGGGCTGCCGCCGTCGGTCCATGTCCGAATCCCAGCCCTCCAGGCTCCGGCGCGCGATGCCAAATCACGGGCTCCAACCATTTCTCGAACCGATTCGTCCCACCGAGCGACTCCGGCCATCCGATGAAGCCACTGACTGTCGCCCCCACGGCCAGGACGATGAGGGGGATCGTCATGACGCGCGGCGATTCCCGCACCTGGTGACCGGCATGCGCTCCATGTTCGTGCGAAGCTCCACCACCACCGGCGACGACGAAGCGCGGTTCGCCCCAGAACGTCAGAGCGACGAGCCGCGTCATGTAAAACGCCGTCATGCCCGCTCCGAGAAACCCCAGCAGCCACAGCCATCGCCCGCCCGGGATGACCTCGGTCGAGAATGTCCGCCACAGAATCTCATCTTTGCTGAAGAATCCGGAGAAGAGCGGAATGCCGCAGATGGCCAACCAGCCCGCCAGAAAGGTTCGATAGGTGATCGGCATGAAGCGAGCCAATCCGCCCATGCGCCGCATGTCCATCTCGTGATGCAAGGCGATGATGACCGATCCCGCTCCCAGGAACATCAAGGCTTTGAAGAAGGCGTGCGTGTAGAGGTGAAAGATGCCGGCCGCGAAGGCGCCGACGCCGCACGCGAGGAACATGTACCCGAGCTGCGAGATCGTCGAATAGGCCAGGACCTTTTTGATGTCCGTCTGCGTGAAGCCCATCGAGGCCGCCCAGACGGCCGTCGCCACGCCCACCAGCGCGACCACGAACATCATCGTCGGCGACTTCTGGAAGATCACGTTCGTACGCGTGACCATATAGACGCCCGCCGTCACCATCGTCGCTGCATGAATGAGCGCGGAGACCGGTGTCGGCCCCGCCATCGCATCCGGCAACCAGACGTAGAGGGGAATCTGCGCGCTCTTCCCCGTCGCCCCGATGAAGAGCCCGAGCGCGATCCAGGAGGCCAAGCCCCACATCCCGAACGCCTCCTGGGGCAGATAGGCATCGTTCTTGGCCAGCTCCATCACCTCGGTGAACTGCAACGTCCCAAAGAGCGAGAAGATCGCGAACATCGCCAACAGGAATCCGAAATCCCCCACCCGATTCACGATGAACGCCTTCTTGCTCGCATAGGCCGCGTAGTTCCAGTGGAAGTAGTAGCCGATGAGCAGATACGAGCAGAGCCCCACGCCCTCCCACCCGACGAACATCATCAGGAAGTTCGAGCTCATCACGAGCACGAGCATCATGAACATGAACAGGTTCATCTGCGCGAAGAAGCGATAGAATCCGCCATCGCCGCGCATGTATCCGATCGAGAAGACGTGAATCCAAAAGCCCACGAACGTGACGACGAGGATCATCACGGCCGAGAGCTGATCGAGCTGGTACGACCACTCGATGCGAAGCGGGACGGTTGTGCCCGCTTCCGGTCCCCAGGTCAACCGCGCCTCGCCCCCGGGCACCCATGTGAACGAATGCGGAAACCCTCCGGCTTCGCGGGAGAGATACGGCCGCCCGTGCGTCGGCCAATACGAGGTCGCGAATTCGTAGACCGCCCCGATCGAGATCACCAGCGAGAGGAAGACCGAACCGCACGCGATCCACGAGATCGTCTTCTCCGATAGCTTGAGCGTTCGACCGAAAATCCCAAGGACGAGGGCGCTGAGAAGTGGAAGCGCCGGAATCAGCCAGATCAGTTTCAGCATAGTCCGTATCCCCGCCCTCCTTCCAGCATTCGACTCATCCCCTCACATCAACCCGGCTTTTTTCAAGGCCTCGGCCAATTCGGGGGCTTTGGCCGCATACTCGCGCAATGCCGCCTCCAGCCGTCGCTCCCGCTCCTGCAACTCCTCAATCCGCCGCACCGCCGGCGCTAACGCCGTC
>Ga0073931_100145_pt1 | contig 25584 bp, 26 predicted proteins | sample DewCreD2012metaG_4_FD_76899 | JGI IMG/M metagenome (GOLD analysis project Ga0073931, IMG submission 76899) | Hot spring sediment bacterial and archeal communities from British Columbia, Canada, to study Microbial Dark Matter (Phase II) - Dewar... ...
CCGAAAGCCTCGCCCTTCAGGGCAGGAGGTTTTTATAGGCTCTATATTTTCTAGTATTCTCGATTATAATAGTGCGAGTGAGCCTCGGGGACTACCTTCTAGCTAACCTATGCTCCTGAGGCGGTATTAAAAACCATAACCACGAGCCCTTCGCAAGGGGATAGGGGTAATGGGTCGGAGACCTAAGCAAAAAGATCTTCTATAGAATTGAAAGGAGAGGAGGTTATATGCTAGCTTATCCGCCTGATATGCTTGTTAAGAATCATTGATATGAGCGAATTAACACTTACATCCATAGGCTCGGCATCCTCTATAAGCATTATATATCCTTAGAGATCCTTATGCTTCTAGCAACACTTCCCCTTCTAGCCAAGGTATGACCTTTCTATCAGCTAGCGGATTTATATAGATAGGATTTTTACAATGGTGTAATTTTTGTTCTTTAGTTATTGTATGAAGTTATTCTAGCCACCGTTGTTAGAAAACCCACCTTCTATTGAGTGTAGAACCACATAGCTGGGTTTTATATCTATATGCTATTTATGTCTAGCTAATAGGGCTCTGTATATACTCCATGGCTCTCTTGCTTATATGCTTGGTAGTGATTTATTCTAATGGATGGTAGGTTTATATGGATCTCCCTGGGATCGTTACTTTAGCGATTACATCAATATTATTCCTAGCCCTCCCATTCGTAGCTTACATTATCGGGAGGGCTATGGCTCCCCCGATCGATTATCCCACAAAGGCTGAGAGGTTTGAGAGCGGGAATCTTCCATCAGGAAAAGGAAGGGGTTATTTCTTGATGCAGTATTATCCATATATGCTCATGTTTATAGCTATGGAGTCATATGTTGTTCTGATCGTGTTCATAGCCCTCTCATCTATAGCAGGGGTTATTGTTAACTCGATCCTGCTCATTCTGCTCTCAGCTATATTTATTCTCCCATCCTTTGCCTATGCTATTAAGAAAGCTGGGGTGATCAGCCTATGGAGGGCGGACTAGTCTTTATAGGGGATCTCGATATAACGGCTAGGAAGGTTCTTAGATGGCTAATCGAGAGAAAGCCTCTGAGGGATATAGTTGAGTGGGCGACAGCTTTCTCGTTATGGCCGGTACATCTAATGACAAGCTGCTGTGGTGTTGAGCTCGGTGCAGCTTATGCTCCCAGATTCGATCTAGAGAGATACGGATCCCTACCATTTGTATCACCAAGGCAGACTAACCTGATAGTGGTTGAGGGAACCCTTACTAGGAAGATGGCTAGAATAGCCAGGATAACATGGGAGCAGATGGCCGATCCAAAGTTTGTCATAGCAATGGGGGCTTGTGCAATAGATGGGGGTCTCTTCTGGAATAGCTATAATGTTGTGAGAGCAAACGAGGTTATCCCAGTAGATATATATATACCAGGGTGCCCTCCAAGGCCTGAGGCTCTTGCAAGGGCTATCTTGATGCTCCAGCAGAGGATAAAGAGGAGGGGTATAGAGAGACATGATCTAGAGATTATAGAGGGAAGCATAAGAAGAATCAATGGTGGGATTGCAAGGAGCTAGGGGGTCTTTATGGCATCACAACCGCAGGCTGGTGCACAAGCCAGCCAGTCTAGGTCACAGCTTGCTAAGGCACTAGAGGAGATCCTACCATATGTATCCAGCGCACTCAAGGGGGTGGCCTCAAAGGTTGAGACTGATAAGAAGAGCAGTGCCATCGTACTCGAGGTTGAGAGGGACAAGATTCTCGAGGCTGCGAAAACCCTATATACCCTTGGCTTTGATCATGTAAAATCCCTAACAGGGGTTGACTACCCAGACAGGGGAGTTATAGAGCTCGTGATCCACATAGGATCGTATAGGAGGGGGCTTAGAAGAGTTATGGCCATACTCAGGGCTAATCTAGATAGGAAGAACCCCAGAGCACCCAGCCTAGTTGGTATATGGCCCAGCACAGAGTTCCAGGAGAGGGAAGCGTGGGAGATGTTTGGAATAGTTTTCGAGGGCCACCCAGATCTAAGGAGGCTCCTGCTACCAGAGGAGTTTGAGGGCCTCTGGCCCGGCAGAAAGGATTTCGAGATACCTGGGAGAAAGGCTGGGGAGATTGAGGAGCCCTGGAAGTAGGTGGTGCTATGAGCTCAACAGTTGCTGAGGAGATCCAGAGGGAGCTTATACAGACGAGGGATCTAGGGGTTACTGAGGAGGGTGAGAGGCTAATAGAGCTCCAGATAGGCCCAACACACCCAGGCTCAGGGCATATGAGGATAAGGGTCTGGGTTGATGGGGATATAATTGTGAGATGCGACCCAGACATAGGTTTCGTGTTCAGAACCATTGAGAAGCTAAGCGAGAATAGGATCTATATGAAGGCAATACCTCTAGTTGAGAGACCAAGCCTGCTGGACACAACACCAATGACTATAGGGTATATAAACGCGCTTGAGAAGCTATTGGGGCTAGAGCCCCCGCCTAGGGCTAAGTATCTGAGGACAATACTGGCAGAGATCACCAGGATAGCCAGCCACCTATATGGGATAGGGATTCTAGCAATATTTCTGGGGCATTCAACAGGCTTTATGTGGGGTTTCGGGGATAGAGAGCCATTCATAGAGCTGGCAAACCAGCTAAGCGGGGCTAGGATAACATATGCATACGTAGTGCCTGGGGGAGTTAGGAGGGACATGCCGCAGGGCTTTCCAGATAATGCTGAGAAGGCTCTAAGATATCTAGAGAACAGGCTCGAGGATTGGTATAGGATCTTTATAAACAACCCTGTTATAGAGAGGAGGCTGAGAGAAGTGGGGGTTCTTAGAAAGAACGATGCCGTTAGGCTTGGCATCACAGGGCCTAACCTGAGAGGCTCCGGGATTGACTATGATGTGAGGGTTGCAGAGCCCTACGAGGCCTATGAAGAACTTAACTTCATGATCCCTGTTGCCGAGGAAGGCGATGCCTATGCCAGGACAATTGTCAGATTTGAGGAGATAAAGCAGAGCATAAATATAATAAGGGATGCTCTGAGAAAGATGCCCAGCGGGGATATAATACATCCACAGATAGCCAGGATGTTCAACCCCCTAATGAAGAAGATATATGAGGAGACTAGAAGAGTTAAGTTCCCAGGATTATTCGCTAGCCTGAAGCCTCCGAAGGGCGAGGCCACAGCAAGGGTTGAGGCTGGGAGGGGGGAGACTCTATTCTACATAGTTAGCGATGGCTCTCCAAAGCCCTATAGGTTTAGATGGACAACACCATCCTATAGGAATGCTATTCTATTCAAATACCTCATCCCGGGGCATAGGCTAGCAGATCTCCCAGCTATATATGGCTCTCTAGACTACTTCCCCCCAGAGGCTGATAGGTGATGCCAGAGCCGATCCTGGCCCTTCTAAAAGAGCTTCTGGGCTATAACGAGTTCCTATATAGAACGATAATAGGGATTGGATACATGATCATATACCCAGGATTGCTTCTAGTTGTTGTTGTTGCAGCCCTACTCCTATGGGCTGAAAGGAAGATAGCAGCCCTGGTTCAGCTGAGATACGGCCCCCTATGGATCTCTAGGAGGATTGGTGGGGCTCTCCAGGGCTTTGCAGATCTGATAAGGTTCTCCTTCCAAGAGGTTATTATACCCAGAAGAAGCGATCTTGTGCCGTTCCTCTTATCACCAGGTCTAGCACTCCTCTTCTCCCTACTACCCTTGGCCTTTATACCAATAGCCCCAGCTCTTAGGCCACCCATATATAGCGATCTAGCGCTATTGATAGCTATAGCGATAATATCGCTCTCGCCAATATTTATAGTTCTAATGGGCTGGGCCTCTGATAATAAGTTCGCATTCATAGGATCCCTTAGAGAGGCCCTTCTAGTTGTCTCCTACGAGATACCCCTCATAATATCCTTACTATCTATGGGAGTGATATATGGAAGCCTCGACTTCTACAAGATAGTTGAGAGACAGAACATGCTGCCCGGAATGATTCTAAACCCCTTCGCCTTCATAGCATCATTCATAGCTATACTCAGGATAACATCTAGATTCCCGTTCGAGATCTCCGAGGCCGAGACAGAGGTGGTTGCGGGCCCATATACAGAGTATAGCGGTCTCATGTTCGGCTTATCAATGGGTCTGGCTTATATAAAGCTATATATGTACTCTCTAATAGTATCGCTAGTATTCCTAGGCGGGTGGCTCCCAATCCAGGGCAATGGATCCGTAGCAGGTTTCCTAATACCGAGCCTCGTGGTCCTTCTCAAGCTATCCATAGTAAGCCTTGTAGCTGTTTTTCTGAGAGCGATATATGGGAGATACAGGCTTGATCAGGCTATAAGGGTCGGCTGGATCTATATTTTCACGATATCAATAGCATCCCTCATATGGTCGATAGCCCTTGTTTATGGGGGGTGGGTTAGGTGGTCATAGAGGGAGGATCCATGTCGAATCAAGGAGATCTGGGCTCTATTATTGAGGGGATAGCTCCTGAGAGGAGTAGATTCTATAGAGTAGAGCTACCGAGGCCGAGCTCGAGCATTTTGAGGAATATTGAGGCCCTAGCAACGGGCTTTAAATATGTTATAAGACCTGTGAGGATAACAATAGACTATCCTAGGCAGGTTCTCGAACAGCCCCCATGGTATAGGGGAATGTTCAGGCTCTTGGAGGATGTGTGCATAGGATGCTCACTATGCGATATAATATGCCCCTCGGATGCTATAAGAATGGTTCTCAATCCCCAGAAGAAAAAGAGGCCTGTTATAAACTGGGGCAGGTGTATATTCTGCTACTACTGCGTAGACATATGCCCAGTAGAGGCTTTCGACACAACAACTATACATGACATGGCCTTCGATAGGTATGAGGACATGTTAACAAATCTAGAGGAGTTCACAAGAGATCCCAGGGAGAGGAATCCCAGCAAGGGGGCTATGAGGATGAGGATCAGGTTCGATGAGAGAAAAGGATTCATATACGAGCCGGTTGGGAGGGAGTAGGGGGTGGGAGCATGGATCTAACGGCCCTCATACCACCAGCACTGGGTCTCCTAGCCCTTATATTCTCTATAATGGTTATAGCTGCAAGGAATCTTGTTTATAGCGCAGCATACCTCTCAATTCTGGGCCTCTCTGTAGCAGGGCTCATAGCGATCCTTGGATACCCGATAGTTGCAGTGCTCCACATAATAATCTATATAGGTGCGGGTATTCTCTTCATCGTGATGAGCGTCTCGATGATAAGGGAGGTGGTTGAGAGAAGAGCTAGCAAGGCTCTGAGTCTCGTAGTAGCTGTGGTGGCATCATTGCCACTATTCTATCTAGCCATTATGGCCGATAACCCAGGCTCCCTTCCCCAGGAGCTATCTGACTACTCTCTATTGAGTAGATATATATCTCAGAGCTACTGGTTACCAGCCCTCCTAGTATTCCTATCCCTCTCTATTGCTCTAATAGCAGCTATAGAGATAACAAGGGCCAGGGTGGGTAGGAGATGAACATCTATTTACTCATATCAGCAATACTATTCCTAGTATCCACCTACGGTATTCTCAGTAGTAGGAACATGGTTAGAATGCTGATCTCTATAGAGGTTATGTTCAACGCTGTGGTGCTTGCGATACTATCTATGGGTAATATACTCGCCTACAAGGTCTCTCCGAACGCTGTGGCCCCCCTGATCTCTATAGTCATATTCTCTATAGTCCTAGCCGTCTCTGAGATTGTGCTGGTGTTCTCAATAATGGTTGGTATTGTGAGGTTCAGGCTTGTAAGGGATGTAGATACGGAGGAGCTTGTTACTAGAGAGAGGTGATCTAGGTGTCCCTGCTCCTAAGCTCTATAGCCATCCCCGCTATAGCATCAATAGCATCCCTAATACTATCTAATAGAGCATCACCGAGAACCCATATGGCTATCTCAGCACTATCCCTATTATACTCAGCAGCGGTCATAGGGGTCTCAATAGCTGTTAGGGGGATCCCGTACTGGGATAGCCCAATAGATCTGGGACCCCCTATCGGGTCTATAGGGTTCATTGTAGATCAGTTCAACCTCCCAATAGTGATAGGGATCCTAGCTGTATGCATAGCAGTAGCTATATATTCAAAGCCATACATGGAGCACAGGCTACACGAGCTGGGCAGAGGCTCGTGGGGTGTTTATTACTTTAACTACACGATGTTCTCAGCATCAATGCTGGGGGTAGCCCTCTCCACTAATATGATCGAGTTCTACCTCTTCCTAGAGATATCGCTCTTAACATCCTTCATACTGATAGCCCTATACGGATATGGGGATAGGATCAGGATAGCCTTCCTATACTTTATATGGACACATGCTGGGGCTTTTCTCTTCATAGTAGGATCCTTTATATATGGCCTAGCAGTAGGGGGTTTTGACTACATATCATTTAAGGGATCGCTATATCCTGCTGGCATGTCAAGCGTGATCCAGGATCCCTCTATAAGGGCAATATCATTCATATTGATACTGCTAGGGCTCCTCATAAAGCTCCCAGCATTTGGGTTCCACATATGGCTCCCATACGCTCATGCAGAGGCTCCCACACCGGTGTCGGCTCTTCTAAGCCCTAACCTGATAGGCTTGGCGGGGCTTGGTCTCTACAGGATCCTCGTGATCCTCTACCCAGACATTATGATCTCATACCAGTGGCCACTAATAGCCTGGGCCCTTGTGACAATAATATACGGCGGAGCGCTAGCCCTATACCAGGATGATTTCAAGAGACTCTTGGCATATAGCAGCATATCCCAGATGGGCTATATGCTGCTAGGCCTAGCCACAATGACGCCAGCAGGTGTTGCAGGCTCTCTCCTCCACTACCTAAGCCATGCCCTTGGAAAGGCGTCCCTCTTCATGGCTGCTGGAAACATCATAGTAGGCTCTGGGGGTCTTAGGAGTATTTCGAGAATGGGTGGCCTTGCATCAAGCATGCCCTACACCGCTATCTCATCGCTAGCAGGTTTTCTAACAATTTCAGGGCTCCCGCCAACTATAGGGATTATATCTAAGATCTTCATTATAATGGGGCTCTCAGATCTTCTATTCAGGGCATCAACACCAACCACAGCCGTGGTTATAGCTATCATAGCAGCAATATCGGGGCTGGGGCTCACAATAGTCTATAGCTTTATAACAATGAAGAGAATGTTCTTCGGAGAGGCCAGGCTCGATGATGTTTCGGAACCCCCTCTAGGGAGTATAGCATCTATACTGGCTGTCGCTATAATATCAATAGCGGTGCTTGTTGCTGGGGCATATATTGTTAACCCGCTATCCAGCTCTATAGCCGCGCTCACAGCTATTTTCCAGAGGTGATTTGGGTGGCTCTTGAGATCTGGTGGTCTCCTCTCGTCTGGGGTGCGCCCTTCATAGGATCTATGTTGTCGGGCCTCGCAGGGATCTATAGTAGGAAGGCTTCTGCCCTGGTGGGCTCTGGATCTATAGCTATAAGCGCGATCCTCTCCCTGATCCTAATTTCGATCTATATATCCTCTGGGGATATAATATCTAGCCCCAGGTACTCGTGGATCGAGATCCCCTTAGGCGGGAGAACAATATCAATAGATCTCGGGGTTTACTTAGATGGGATATCAATGATACTAACCCTAATGGTTGCGTGGATATCTCTACTAATAGGGATATATAGTATAAACTATATGAGGGGAGATCCTGGGGAGCATAGATACTGGGTTTTCTTCACATTCTTCGTGGGATCAATGCTCCTCCTGGTAATGGCAGACAACCTTGTACTCCTAATAATAGGCTGGGAGGGGACATCACTAGCATCCTACGGCTTAATAGGACACTGGTATAGGGATGAGGAGCACGCATGGGTTGGAGATCCCGGGAGAACAGCTCTTGGCAGGCCTATGTGGTTCACACCAAGCCATGCAGGGGTTAGGGCTATAATAATGACTGGGGTGCCCGATATAGGGTTCATACTTGGTGCAACCGCTATTATAATCTATGGCGGGACTGCATATATCCCAGATCTATATGAAAAGCTATCACCCCTCATGGGGGAGCTCGCATCTAGAGGGATCCTCGCAGGCTTCCTCCTCTTATTCACCCTAGGTGCTCTTGCCAAGAGCGCCCAGTTCCCCTTGCATGAGTGGCTTGTTACAGCTATGACGGGCCCGGCAAGTGTTTCTGCACTTATCCATGCCGCCACAATGGTTAAGGCTGGTGTTTATTTCATGCTTAGATTCGTCCCTATATTCATAGCATCGGCAGGGGTAGCCGGGGATATGGCGATCAGCCAGGTTAGGGACTATCTAGCAGTTGTTGGTGGTATAGGGGTTTTCACGGCATTCATGATGGCCACAATGGCCCTGGTTGCTAGGGAGCTCAAGCTGATCCTAGCCTTCTCAACAGCATCCCAGATAGGATATATGTTCATGGCAGCATCATACTCAGGCCTATTAAGAGAGCCGGGGCTGGGGATCATTGGTGGGATCTCTCATCTCCTAAGCCACGCAGTCTTCAAGGCATCCCTATTCCTGGGAGCAGGGTTCCTGATCCACGGGGTTGGGAGTAGATATATAGATGGAATGATGGGCAGGGCTGGGGTGTATAGGATCACCATAGTCTCGATGATCCTTGCAGCGATGGGGCTAGCAGCAATACCCCCGCTATCTGGTTTCTGGAGCAAGGATCTAGCTGTTGATACAGCAGTAGAGGCCGGGATCCTCCCATCGGCTATTCTTGCACTCATAACATCGCTCATAACAGCAGTATATGCGACCAGGATGATCTCTATACTATATCTTACTCAGGATCGGGGCAGGGGTTATGATGCCGAAGAACATGGAGAGGATCCTGTGCAATATATTCCATACCTATTGCTAGCGATAGCCACGCCAGCTATTGGTGTATTTTGGGCTCTATATATGGATAGATTCTCTCATATAGCGCTCAGAGGGATCCCCGTTGGCGAGGTTGAAGTTAAATACAGCCCGCTCCTGGCTATCACATCAGCCCTAATAGCCTCTCTAGGCTTCGCCCTAACTGTTGTTATTTACTGGAGATATAGGGGGTCTTTCCAGTCTATCTCTAGAAACCCTCTTCTGGCTACGATAGCGAGGTTTCTATATGATAGGTGGTTCTTTAACTCACTTCTATATATCGTATTTGTGGACGGGGGCCGCCTCCTTGTTAGAGCTGTCGGGAGGTTTGTTGAGGATCTCTTTATAGATGGGCTATACCACAGAAGAATCCCCGGAGTTTTTGGTTATCTCAGCAGGATCCTTAGGAGCTATCAGCCAGGAGTTATTAACAGCTATCTAGTCATAATGCTCATCGGCGTTGCTATTTTAATAGCACTGCAGGTGGTGAGGTGATATGGTGGCATATATGGATCAACTGTTCATATTATTCCCAATAATTGCTGGCTTCTCGCTGGCGATGCCACTAGCCGAGATGCTTGGCATAAGCCCCAGAGCATCGAAAATAATGGCATCTCTTGTTCTAACCATAGCTCTACTTGTGGTTCTCGCACAGCCTCCTAGGGGTGCTCCTCAGACTGTTTCTGGGTTTATAATCAATATGGACGGGATCTCTTACCCCATATCGATAGCGATACTTCTTGGTGCTATAGTTGGTGTGCTTGCCCTTCCTCTGGGTTCTACTGATAGTGTCTATGCCTACCTATCAATGGCTCTTATGGGCTCCCTGGCCTCTATAATGCTATCTATGGCTCGAGATCCTGTGGCTATAATATCTGCGTGGACTCTCCTATCTATAACAACATTCGCAGCCATAGCCCTTGCGAGGGATAGGGACTCTATGGAGGCTTCTGTTAGGTACTCTATAGTAGGCTCTCTAGCATCACAGCTCCTTATTCTAGGGATTGCTCTTGTTGCTCCCTACCTCCACCTGGGATCCTTGGCTGGATCCATAGCCTCTGGCTTAGTAGCGTCTGCAGGTGTAGCTGCTATAGCGTTTCTATCCATAGCTATAGCGTTCAAGCTTGGGGCAGCACCATCCCACGCATGGGTTCCCGATGTCTATGGCAGCGCTTCTCCCTATGTTGTCTCACTAATATCCGGATCCCTGAAGCTGGGGGTAATAGGGGTTCTCGCATGGCTCCTCAGAGAGCTATATCCTATATCATCCAACGCATTCCCGGTTCTAGCCTTCATATCCCTTACAAGCATGCTGATAGGGAGCATAACGCCCCTAACCCAGACAAACGCCCAGAGGATCCTTGCATACAGCTCTATAGCCCACATGGGCTTTATATTCATAGGACTATCGGTTATATCTATATCATACGATAATCCACAGGCATTTAGACTAGCCCTCCTAGGGGTTGCATTCCATACTATAGCCTATTCGCTGGGCAAGTCAGGGGTTTTCGCGGCACTCAACTATATGAAGAGATCCAGAGGAGGACTTAGCCTGGAAGCCATAGAGGGGGTTGCAAGGGATAACGCGAGGCTATCCTTCTCCTTAGCGACCCACATGCTCAACCTAATAGGGGTTCCCCCACTACCGGGGTTCTGGGGCAAGCTATTCCTATTCATGGCAGCCTCCCAGAGCATACCCGGCCTATACATAGGATCAGCCCCGTGGCTGGCACTAACAGGGATTATAGCCAGCGTAATATCGGTATACTACTACCTAAACATACTGAGACCATCGATCATGATAGCCAGAGAAACCCAGACCCTGAACAGATCAGAAGAAGACCCAGACCTCTGGGCATCATATATAGCAGCGATAGCAACCATAGTCATGGGGATATTCATCTATATATTCTCATACTATATATATTAAAAAGAGGATCCCAGCCATAGAGCTAAGGATAGATTTTTGATCCTATGGCTCTATTATCTCTATCCTGAACCCATTAGGATCTGTTATAACCCTCCTAGCACCGCACGGAAGATCAGAAACACTATACCCCCCAATACCTCCAATACCTGATCTTAGCAAAGAGCTCCCCATATTTATCGCAAAACTCCTAAGCCCAGATCCATCCTGTGGCCTCGGTACCGGCCAGCTATTTATAGCAACATGGTGGTGATAGCCACCATAAGATAAGAACCTGGCTCCAAACCATACTCCTGTGAGCCTCATACCCATTACATCTATATAGAACTTGCCAGCAGTCTCTGGATCCCTTCCCCTAAGATGTATGTGCCCAACCGCCATTCCTCTACCAATCTCTACCCCACTCCTCTTTCTCCTGGCACTCATGATCAGATCATCTATATCCAGAGGCAGGGTATCCATTACTATAAAGCCCTTCTCATCATGACGCCATAGGCTTCTATCCCTATCGCTATATAGCTCAACACCTATATAATCAGGATCCCTCACATATATAGCCTCTGATACTATGTGATCTGCATAGCCTTCTATATTATCCCACTGGGATAGGATCCTCTCTAAAAGCGCTCCGAGCGTTTCTCTATCTGGCTGTAGGAGTGCTATGTGGTATATGTAGTTCTCCCTGTCAACCTGGATCTTACCCTCCTCTAGATATATTACACACTTGCCAGAATCCCTTGGATGTAGACACACATGATCCCCCGCGGCCTTAGAGCTGAGTCCAAGCACTCCCCTATAGAAATCCAGGGATCTATTTATATCGCTAATCACAAGATGTACATGATCTATTGGCCAGTCTTTCTTCAAACCAGGGGACCTCCTACGCTAGATTATTTGGCTATTGACTATATGTAGGGTGGAAGCGTTTTTCCCATCCTTCTTATTACTATATCCCTGGGGTCTGCTAACCATTCTGCTATTCTAGAGGCCCTGCTGTTTTTTCCAAAGACCCTCTCAACTATATCCATAGATATTCTTCTGACTTCCCTCTCATCAAGGATCCCCATTATATGCAGATACTCGTGTAGGATCACCACGAATAGGTATTCGCTGGATGCCTCTGCGCCTTCTATCTCTATGAATCTCCTATAAGCATCTGAGTTGATCTTTATAACCCTGGATCCCCACTCCACATAGCCTAGTACATCTCTCCTAGTCCTTATAAAGGCAACCCTCGCATCTCCAGGATCTCTCCCGAAGTAGTCTGTGATTGCTTTCCTTACTAGTAGCAATATGGAGTCAGGATCTCTTCCTCTATATAGAGGGGCGGGCATTTATAATCACTAGTATTGAATCCCTTAATCTCTTAATAAGTCTATCTGCTGCTATAATATATGGTGTGTCTAATCAGAGCTAGAGGATCTATTAGGTTTCTCACAATAGCCAGACTGTTATCCCTAGCATCTATGCTTGCGCTCATCCTCCTAAGCTTTGTGGGGGGCCTTGTGAGTGGTTTGGGGCAGGGTTTCGATCTTGGGATAGAGTGGCCCTCAGAGCCAGTGAGACTTTTGAGAGCTCTGCTCCAGGGGAGTCTAGAGGCTCTCCATAGGATATTAACTGTTCTAGCAGCCCCCTTAGTGCTTGCTATGGCTATAGCATCTTATAGGCTGGGGCTGGTCTTCTACATATCCCTAGCAGGCGTAGCCCTACTGATAGCGACATCAATAACAGGCAGAATGATCCTGCTAACCCTGGGGGGATATATAGGGCAGCCAATAGCGCCGATGGTTTACTCATTCAACAACCTATTTGCAACACTAGCAATAGGATCCGCTTCTCTAGTATATAGAATGCTAGCTAGTGGTATGATCTCTATGGCATATGGTGAGAAGAGGATCCCAATGATCCTCCATAGGGGAGCAGCAGGCTGGGGGATCATAGCATCATTCATCGGGGCATATATGCTTGGATATACAAAGACGACCCAGAACCCTCTCCCCAGAGACATATTCTCTCTATCTATATCCTCACCAATAGATCTCATAGTAAAGCTTCACATAGTCTCTGGGGCTCTGGCAGTGATCCTAACTATAATAGCAACCATAGCAAGAAGATCCAGGGATCCGTGGTCGCTGACAGCATTAATAGCATCAATAGCCCAGCCAGCAGCAGGCCTGATCCTATTATCGAGGGTATCCACAGACCCATGGTCGCCAGGAGTCTTTCTAGCAATACACCTAATACTGGCACAGCTAATAGTTATAGGAAACGGAGTTCCCTATATGGCATACCTCCTAGGGAGAAAGATAGTCTCTGGAGCTTATGAGCACAGATGACCCGGGCTAAAGCTAAAACCCATCCCAGCATAAAAAGCTCTGAAGAGGATTTTAAACTAATAATTGTAGTTAATAAATTGTAGGTTGTAATATCTAGACTCGGGCTTCATAATATGAGATGGCTTCTCTCGTCTGCTGCATCAGCCCTCTCTGGAGTTATGACTATATGGGTTCTCTCTGAGCACCTATCGATCCCTCCTCTCTCGAGGATCTTTATTAATGTCTATGACATAGTATTGCTATATATAGCAATCTTTATTCCTCTATCTATACTAAGCTATATGAACACATCATACATTGAGAGAAGGATCAGGGGTCTGGAGGATAGTGTTAGGAGGATCAAGAATATGGTTGATGCCTACCAGCTTGTGCTGAACAGCATGAATAGCGATATAAATAGCCTTAGAAAAAGCCTTGACGAGCAGAATCTCCCGGAGATGAGGAGAGCCATATATAGTCTGGAGAAAAGGATCGCAGCATCTGAGAAGATCTTGGGCGCCATACTGGAGATCCTGCTCCCGAGCGAGAAAAAGGGTGAAGGATAATAGGTTGCTATAGTAAGACACAATGGTGCTTATCATGAAAGCCCTCGTGTTTGAGAAAAACGGGCTGGAGAATCTAAGGCTCCAGGATGTTGAGAAGCCCAAGCCAGGGCACCATGATGTAGTTATAAGGGTTATGGCCGCCAGCGTGAACCCCGTGGACTACTTCACAGTAGCATATATCAGGGATGTAAAGCCGATCCCCCACATACCTGGTGCTGAGTTCGCAGGTGTTGTAGAGGCGGTTGGGGATCATGTGAGGGATATCAGGCCAGGAGATAGGGTTGCTATCTATAGCAGGCTCTTCGATGGAACCTGCGATATGTGTCTCTCGGGCCAGGAGATGCTCTGCAGGAGCGGAGGTATAGTGGGTATAGTCTCTAACGGTGGCTTCGCAGAATACGCCCTAGTCCCTGAGAGGAATGTTTTCAAGATAGGAGATAGGGTTGACTGGGATCTCGCAGCAAGCCTCTCAGTAGGTGCTCTTACAGCCTACCATGCAATCAGAATGGCAGGCCTATCCCCAGGAGAGCTTGTCGTTGTTGTCGGAGCATCGGGGAACACGGGGATCTTCGCTGTCCAGCTTGCCAAGATGATGGGGGCGAGGGTTATAGCGATATCTAGGAAGCAGTGGCTCAGAGAGTTTGGTGCCGATGAGGTCGTGGATCTCAGCAATGCTAGGAGCACTGTGGAGAGGCTCTCCAGAGGGCTTATGGCGGATGTCGTTATAGATCCCCAGGGGTCTGAGACCATGTCTAGGAGCATAGAGCTTCTAGGGGTTAACGGGAGGATCGTTACATTTGGTGCTCTGACAGGCAATGAGCTCAAGATCTCTATAAGGGATATATACTCAAAGCAGATAAGGATCATAGGATCCACAGGCGGCACTAGGAGAGAGATGCTAGACCTTGTAAGGCTTGCCAACGAGGGGAGGCTTAGGATAAAGGTTTGGATGAGGCTCGGCCTTGAAAGGGGTGTGGAGGCTATATCAAGCATATTCTCGAAAGAGAGGGATGGGAAGATAATGATAGCACCATAACACGCTTCTCTATATCATTATTTACCCCCTATATGCTATATATTCTAGGCTATAGCAATGCCAAGGCTTGGAGACCCTTCTGAGTATAGGCTGAGGTTCTTCCTAGATAGTGGGTATAGGAGGGCTACATGTAGATCTTGCAGCACACCATTCTGGAGCAAGGGCTCTCACGACGTGTGCAACGATATACCATGCACAGAGTATAGGTTCTTCGACATACCATTAAAGCTTAGAGGGCTCAGCTATGAGGATGCTCTAAAGACTTTTCTCAGCTTCTTCGAGAAGGAGGGGCATGTTGTTATAGAACCTGCTCCTGTTGTTGCTAAGTGGAGGGAGGATCTATATCTAACCATAGCATCAATAGTAGTTTTCCAGCCTCATGTAACATCAGGAAGAGTCCCACCCCCAGCCAACCCCCTCGTAATTGCCCAGCCATGTATAAGGTTAGAAGATATAGATAATGTTGGTAAAACCTTTGGAAGGCATATGACGAACTTCACGATGGGAGGCCACCATGCCTTCAACTATAAGGATAAATATCTATACTGGAAGGATGAGACTGTTGAATATGCGAGGAGATTCTTCGTAGATCTTGCGGGTGTGCCGGATGAAGAGCTTACATTTAAAGAGAGCTGGTGGGAGGGTGGGGGGAATGCTGGGCCCAGCATAGAGGTAACTGTGGGAGGCTTGGAGGTGGCTACACTGGTTTTCATGCAATACGAGGTCAGGGATGATGGCTCCCTCGTGGAGTTGCCTCTAAAGATAGTTGATACGGGATATGGTATCGAGAGGATTGCCTGGTTATCCCAGAAGACCCCCACAGCTTTTCACGCCGTTTACGGTTCAGGTCTAGTTTCAAGGTTTCACAAGCTTCTAGGGGTTCCCGAGCCCCCGAGGGATCTTCTGGAGCTCGCATCTAGAAAGGCTGGGAAGATAGATACGGAGGATCCCGATTCGCTGAATAGGTTCTTCGAGGAAGTGGCGAGGGAATCTGGGTATAGCTTATCTGATGTCTCTAACATGCTCTGGGTGGCTATTAATGTCTACTCCATAATAGATCATACTAAGACCATAGCCCTCATGCTTGGAGACGGGATCGTTCCTTCTAATAGTGGTGAGGGATATCTAGCCAGGCTTGTGATCAGGAGGACGCTAAGAAATCTGAAGAGGCTTAGAAGCGATGTTCCCCTGGAGAGACTCGTAGATCTTCAGGTTGAGAGATGGGGAGCTATATATCCTAGGCTATCGAGATCCAGATCATATATCTTAGAAGTATCGGGACTAGAGGAGGAGAGATATAGAGAGACGATTAAAAGGGCGCCGTCGATTGTTAGCAAATATTTAAAGGGAGGCATATCGCTAGAGGATCTCGTTGAGATCTACGATAGCCATGGTATTCCGCCTGAAATAGTCGAGGATGAGCTGAGGAAGAGGAGTGTAGAGGTCAGCATTCCCCATAACTTCTACTCAATAGTTGCTTCGAGACACTCCAGAGCACCAATCAAAGTTACTGAGAAGATAGCCAGAGAGATCATTGAGTGGGTTTCTAGGTTCAAGCCCACCCTAAGGCTATTCCACGAAGACCCCTATCTCAAGAGCTTTAGATCCAGGGTTTTAGGCGTGAGAGGAGATCTCTTGATATTGGAATCAACGTGTTTCTACCCAACAGGGGGTGGGCAGAGAAGCGATACAGGCAGGATTTCTATAGATGGTTTCGAGGCTAGGGTTATAGATGTGTTTAAAGTAGGGGATGTGATAGTGCACAGGCTTGATAAGCCAGTGCCAAGCGATCTTGTGGGATTCGAGGCGTTTGGACATATAGATTGGGAGAAGAGGTATAGGATAATGAGGCACCACACAGCAACACACGTTCTTCTAGGAGTCCTTAGAAGGATCTATGGTGAGCATATTTGGCAGGCGGGTGCTGAGAAGAGTGAGGAGAAGGGGAGGCTTGATATAACACACCACACATCTATATCGCGTGCAGATGTGGTCAAGATCGAGGAGCTTGTGAACAGGATCATAGATGAGAGGAGACCTGTAAAGGTTAAATATATGGAGAGATATGATGCGGAGAAGAGCTATGGCTACTCCATATACCAGGGTGGCGTTCCACAGGAGAGGGTTTTAAGGATCGTTGAGATCGAGGATTGGGATGCGGAGACATGCTTTGGAACCCATCTACTGAACACAGGCGAGATAGGGGGCTTCAAGATCGTCAATGTCGATAGGATAGCAGATGGCGTGGTGAGATTTGAATATGTAGCTGGCACTAGGGCCTCTGAGCACGCATCCCTCTATGAGGGGATGTTGGAGGAGATCGCAGGTGTTGTTGGCGGGAGAGTCGATAGGGATCTAGTTAAAAGGGTTAGATCTCTAGCCTCAAGTCTCGAGAGGTTAGAGAATGTGCTTTCGAAATATAGGGCTAGCTGGGTCTCCAGCAAGGTATCTGAGGCACTCGAAAGGGCTGAGAACATAGGTGGGGTGAGGTTATATGTTATAATGGATCCTCCTGAGATCGAGGGTGCTAGAGAAGTGTTAAAGATTCTCGGTGAGAGGGAAGGCTTTGTAGCGGTTCTAGCAGTTAGGGAACATGGTGAGAATCTATTAGAGATATCGGTCTCGAAAAGCCTCTCACAAAGGATCCCTGCAAACATGCTCATTAAAAACATAACCCAAGAGCTGAGGGGAAGGGGAGGCGGTAGCGAGACCCACGCATCTGCAAGAGTAGTAGGGGACACAGATTCTATTATAAGGGTTTTAAGAGATGTTATCAAGAGGATGTATAGAGAGTAACTTTAGAACTGTGGAGGCTGCTAAAGACTATAAATATCTCCTTAACAGAGGCTACCCAGCTAGCTCGTCCTTGAATATTGTAGTTACTAGGTATCGAATGTCTAGAGTTGAGAGATCTTTGCTTCTCAGATGCGTCCATAGGGATGAGTATGTGGCTAAGGTGCTTAGATCCGCTGTGTCGAGGGAGGCAATATCGGGATCAAATTTACTCATAGATCTCCTAAATGTCTCTACAACATTAATAGCATTTCTGGAGGGAGAGTGTTTATACAAATGCGACGATGGGATTATAAGGGATCTAGGGGGTTCTAGATATTGGAGGGGTAGGAGAGAAAGGGCGTTAGAGACTATTAATCTAATAAGAGATCACCTGATCGCTGTAAAGCCTGTAAATATATATCTTGTGTTAGATAGGCTTGCCCCGATGAGCGGTGAGATCTTGAAGAATGCGGAAAAGATCTTTAGGGAATCGGGCTTCAACGTAGAGGGGATCCTTGCCGATAGAGCCGATAAGAAGATCATAGAGCTGAGCAGGGGTTTAGAAGACTTAATAGGAGTTGTGGCGACAAGCGATTCCCTGATCCTTGAGAAGGCGGATCAAATATATGATCTTGCAGGTGAAATTATAACATCTATAGATCCCGGCAGAGTCGATAGATCTATATATGCAGAGCTCTCTATAAAACACCAATTGTAGAACTAACTTAAGATCTCTGGTTTCTTTCTAACAGTTATAAGGGTTTTGACCTGTATCTTGCCATCTAGGCCGGGTATCGGCTAGATCCTTGCTGAAACTATCTAATAGCTCTATAGAAGATCTTGAGCAGCTCATCGGAATCCCTCGCAATTGCTATTCTATCTAAGGGTAAGCTGTGTTTTCTAGCTTCTCTGAAGATCTCTTCATCTCCCTGCTCATTATAGAGGATGGGGGTGCCCACCTCTTGAAAGGCTGGGAAATCCCAAATCGAGTCGCCTATATAGATGGTATTCCTCTGATCTATACCCATGATCCTCGCGAGCTTCCTAACAACATAGCCCTTCTTCAGAGGTTCAACCACTGGTATACCTCCCGGGATTAGGGTGTCTTCTTCGTCAAACACTAATATGTTTGAATATACATATCTAATCCCGAGGCGTCTTGCAACCAGTGATGCGAGTATGTTTATACCGCCGCTCACTATAGCAATTTGAGCCTTGCTTCTCACAGCTAAATCGGCTATTTCACTTGAATGCCCATAGATCTCTACCTTGGAGAAAGCCTCCTCAAGATTCCTCCTATATATAGGCCTGCCAGCCCTTTTAAGTAGATGCTCTATATCTGCTTTCATCCACTCCTGATAGCTTATCCTCCCCTCTCTATATAGGTTGAAATACCTCTCGAAGATCCCGTCTTGAGATGATCCGAAGTATCTATGCATATATCCCCAGGAGCTCTTTATCTTCACCAAAACACCATCTAGATCTAGGAGTATTAGCTTTCTCAACACTATCATGATTAATTAGGCCACCGAGATATTAAAAATAGTGGGCTCCATGATCATAAGAAGCGTGACTCTCCATATAGATAGTGTTGATAGCCTATCAAAAAGGGCTAGGGTTTTGACCGACCTGTCTAAGGCGGTAGCTAGGAAGGGATATAATGTGTGGAGCAGGAGGATCTCTTTACCCCCGATCGAGGATAATACGGAGCTCCTAAAGATCTGCAGAGCTATAGCGGATCTGAGGAGAGAGCTCGAGGGCTTCTACATATCAGCTTTCAACTTTAGAGCATCTACAGAGATCTCTATACCAGATCTTATCAAGTGTATGAAGGGCATTAACACCTCGTTTTCATCTATGCTGGTTAGGGGGGAGGACGATCTCGAGGAGGGGTATAAAAAGCTCTCGGACTTCTATAGATCCTCCGAGGTTGATCTACATACGAGGTTTGCCACAATATATGGCACGTGGATCCTGACGCCATATTTCCCAGCATCTGCCAGCATAGTGAGCGAGACGGCCTTCACAGTAGCTCTTAGATATGCGAGGGATTTCAGGGATTCTCTATCAAAAGGATCTCTAGAGATGCTGGGGGAGGCTATAGAGAACCTCAATAGAGATCTCGAGGAATCTTCTGGAGAGACGGGGGTAGGGTATAAGGGCATAGACCTCTCCCTCTCCCCGTGGATGGAGGAGAGCGTTGGAGCTGTGATAGAGGATCTATCTGGGGCTGAGATCCCGCTTCCAGGTACTATAGCAGCTATTAGAAAGGTAAATAAAATCATATCTAGGGATCTTGTTAGGAGAGCTAGATCAACGGGGTTTGGTGAAGTAATGCTCCCAGTTGAGGAGGACAATGTCTTGAAGGAGAGGGCTAGGCTGGGTAAGATATCTCTTAAAGACCTCATAGGATATGCTGCATTCTGTGTCGCAGGTGTCGACATGGCCGTGATCCCCAGGTCAAGGGTTTTATCAGGTAAAACGCTATATAATATAATGGAAGACCTATTACAGATATACCAGTATAAACAGAGACCCATAGGTATGAGGATTATTATTGCAGATGTTCTCCCGGGGATGGCGATAAATCTTGGGAGATTTGGTGTTGCAAGCATTATAGAGATATAGAAGATAATAGCCTTGGATCGCATTATCGATAGGGATAACATGGATAGCTGGGAGAGAGATTTCGACGGGAGGTTATGCCTTGTAACTGGTGGGAGCGGAGGGGTAGGAGAGGCCCTCGTAGAGATCCTAGTTAAAAGGGGGTGCGCAACGCTCTTCACATATGCAACTAATCAGGATAAGGCTAGAAGGATTGTTGAGAAACTTAGGCCCGTTGGCTATGTAGAGGCATTCAGAGTAGATCTATCTAACTATGATGAAGTCCGCAACCTAGCGAGATATGTTGAAGAGAAGCAGGGACGCCTAGACCATCTAGCGGTTCTCCACGGACTCTCCAGAGGGGATCTTTGGAGGGCCTCATGGGATTCGCTGAGGCTTGAGGACTACATAGAGGTCTTCAAAATAGATTTCGGAGGCTTCTTCAATGCGGTAAAGGCTTTCAAGGATCTCATGATGAGGTCGAGATCACCATCGATAGTAGCGGTTTCATCAACACCAGCCCTAGTAGGTGATGTGCAGGGGGTACCATATCTAGTTGCCAAAGCAGCGGTTCTATCCTTGGCAAGGTCTCTCTCATATTTATTGGCGCCTCATATAAGGGTGAATGTTGTGGCTCTGGGCTCTATAGAGACTAAGTGGCTAGAATGGTTAAGAGATGAGGAGATATCAGAAATTATAAAGGCAATACCTCTCAGAAGGATTGGAAAACCTGAAGAGGCTGCAAAGGCAATAGCATTCCTACTGAGCAATGAAGCATCATATATATCTGGCCAAACACTCATCGTAGACGGCGGTGAAATAATTAGATAGTCTATTTCCAATTTAGCGAACATATAAATACATGTATGTATGGCTATTCCAGGATATATCGATATAGGAAGGCTGGATTCGCTGGAAAAAATATATCGCTAGCTGAAATAGATTTAGAGGCTTGTGGGATGGGCGTGAGGCTTGTAGAGAGATCTCTTAGCGCTAGACGTGAGAATGAGAGGATCAATGCTGTGGTTACATGGAATGAGAAGGCCCTAGATGATGCTAGAGATGCTGAGAAAAGCGGGTTAGATATATTTCCAATAGGTGTGAAGGATAATATCATGACTAGGGGTATTAGAACTACTCTTGGTTCGAGGGTGTTTGCCGACTATATCCCTAGAGAGGATGCTGAGTGTGTTAAGAGGCTTAGGAAAAAGGGTGGGGTGGTGATAGGTAAGACTAATACGCACGAGCTTGCATCTGGGATAACGACTACCTCATCTATCTTTGGGCCTACCAGAAACCCCCACGATCTATCGAGAATTGCTGGCGGAAGTAGCGGTGGCTCTGCCGCGGCAGTCGCGGCTGGAATAGTCCCTGTTGCTCTGGGGAGCGATACCGCAGGATCCGTGAGGATCCCAGCGTCTCTAAGCGGGGTATATGGTTTTAAACCAAGCTATAGCTCTATCCCAAGTAAGGGGTTATACCCATTAGCTCCTAGCCTCGATCATGTGGGGATCCTAGCGTCAGATGTCGAGTGGATAAAAAGGGTATATACCGCTATAGCTGTGGAGAGGTTTTTGAAGAGGAGGCAAAGACCTATAGATCCAGATAAGGCTGTTCTAGGCATACCTATTGGCCTCTTCAAAGCCTCGGAGGATGTCGAGAAGAGCTTCTACAATTATATATCTAAATATAAATATGTAGAGGTGAAGCTACCAATAGCACTCGAAAAACTCTACAGAGTATTCCCAATAATAAGATATAGCGAGGCGACCAAGACATTCATAGGCATCAAGGATCGCTGGGGAGAGCTATTCCCAGATGTCAGGAGACTCTTAGAAAAGGGGCTCGAATATAGAGCCATAGACTATATAGAGGCTCTAGAGGCTAAAGAGGAGATCACAGCGGAGTTTGGTAAGATGATGAAAAACGTGGATTTCCTAGTAACGCCAACAACGCCCATCCCAGCTCCAAGAATAGAGGAGGTTCTCGGAAAGGAAGATGGTGAGATAAGGACTATAATGACCTTCAACGTGATCTACGCATCTCTGGTGGGCGCCCCAGCAATATCCCTACCCCTTCTAAAGTCCCAGGGACTTCCGGTTGGAATCCAAATTATAGGGAGGAGAGGAGGAGATCTAGAGCTTTTAGAGCTGGTCTCGAGCATGGTATAGACCTGGCCATATGCCTCTCTACTCCAGGATTTCTAGCTCTGACCTCCTCCTCATCCTTTAGGGTGGGCTTTCAGTTATAAAATGATATGGACTCACTAACTCTTAGAAATAGCAGATAATAATTGATAATCTAGTATGCCTAAGTCGTGAGACACGATGATCTTGGATCTTTGGGGAACAGGCTCGTAAGAGCGTAATAGAGTTAGAATAGCTTTTATCTATGGCTATTAAGGGGGTTCTTGAGTGTTCCTGAGTATCGCAGCTTGGTGTTAGGTTTTTAACCTTTTATATGTATATAGGAGTTTTTTGATTCCCTCCTCTAACGTTGTTTGAGGTTCGAAGCCGAGGATCTTTCTTGCTTTTTCGATATTTGCACAGCTATGCTTGATATCGCCAGGCCTTGGTTCATCGAAGACCGGCTCGCCTTCTATGTTGGCTAGTCTCATTATCAGCCTGGCTAGCTCTAGAATCGATATATGTTTTCCTGAGCCTATGTTGAAGATCTGGTTGTGGGGTTGCTTGACTATGGATAGCTCGATGGCTCTTGCAACATCTTCAACATATATGAAGTCCCTCGTCTGGCTCCCATCCCCATAGATCCTCGGTGGCGTTCTATTTATAGCGCTCTCTATAAACCTAGATATAACACCAGCGTAGGCCGGGTTCTGCCCGGGCCCGTAGACGTTGAATAGCCTGAGAATCACATATTTCAACCCATATATGGATGAGTATAGCTCCACAACCTGCTCCCCCATAGCCTTGCTAGCGCCATATGGAGAGATAGGCTTCAGAAAATGATCCTCTGAGATAGGTATCTTCACAGGATTTCCATAGACAGAGGCGGAGCTTATATATATGAAGAAGGCCCCAGCATCTGAGGCTGCCTTAGCTATGGAGGCCGTGCCGATCACATTATTTTCAAAATACTCCTTAGGCCTTGCAAAGGACTCAGCAACATCCACATAGGCTGCACAGTGAACAACAACATCATAGCCCCTCAAATCATGCCACTCCCTAACATCCCTCCTATATATAGGGATACCAGCATCCCTTAACCTTTTAACAGCGTCCTCACTAGATCTCTCAAGAGTATCGTAAACAGTAACATCAAACCCTCTATGAGCGAGATAGATAGCAACATTATGACCTATAAAACCAGCACCACCGGTAACCAAGACCCTCATAGCAAGCTCAGAACTAAATTAACTAGCACCTTAAATCCTTTCAACACAAATTATATCCAAAGCTACATAGAAAATCACTGATCAGAAAAACAGGACAGAAAATTAAAAAATGAAAATTATATTATATTTTAGATTAGGATCTCCTCGCTAATCACAGCTAAGGATTAAAAAGCTGGCCCTCTCAGAGTAGGCATTAGAAAAGAAAAACCTTATCATACTGAAGCGGGGGATCTTTTATCAGATATGCGCTGATATCCCCATGCGGAATCCATGACCCGCTATAATGGTTTAATCTAATATAACGATACCAGCTCTTAGTTTGTAGTTCAGTGAGGGATGTCTGACCTCCTCCTCGCCTTGAAAGGGCTGGAAGCCCAGCCCTCTTACCGGCGGTTCACATGTTCCCCCCATCTATTCGGGCTTACATCTGTCATTTGGGGGGCAGTGAGGGGGGCCAGAACTCCCCCGGAGCTTGGTTTGATACCAAGTATCTTCAGAGCCCTCTTCCTAATGTTTAGCTTTCCTATAACATCTCTATCTGCTTCGAAGCCGCAGCTGGGACATCTTAATCTTCTATAGCCGCTCTCAGCCATCTTCGAGTCGCATTGTGGGCATTCGCTTGACGTACCCCTGGGATCCACTATTGCTAGCGGCGCCCCTGCTTCATAGCCTGCCAATCTATCCACTTAACAAGCCTTGAATATCCCATTATGATGAGCTTCACCCCTATGATCTTTAGGCAGTTTCCTAAGTGCTTCTACGAGCCCTGTGAGATCTTCTCTAGCCACTGCACATCTAAGTCTCACAGCTAGTCTAACGATCTTAAGCGATGCCTTCCTACCCCAGTCCTCAAGGACATTCCTAGCCTTCCTATGATATGATCTAATCCTATTATGTATAGCTTTTCTCCTCCTCCAAGCTGGATATCTTGGAGAGGAGTATCTCCTCAGAAGACTTTCCGCAAGAATCTTCCATCTATAGACTATATCAACAGATGTATTTATGCTCCTGTTTATCTCATCATCCCCATATACGATTTTCTTCTCATTAATGTCTATGGCTACAATGTCTCTTGGCTTGTATTGCTTTGGCCTTGGGATCCTCTTGGAGATCCACAGGATCATCTCCCCCTCTTTATAGACAAGCCTAGCCTCTCTATTCTCATACTGGTCGTACCTCCTGTCCCACCCAATTATCTTGAGTTTGATCCCCCCATGATCTCTACATGGCCATCTTCGATTCTATATCCAGATCCAGGGTGCAAAAGCATGCTGAGCTTTTTAACCCTAGGCCTCCTACCCCTATGGGGATTATTCCTCCAAGCCTTTGTATTAGCCAGCACATCCCTATAGCAGTCCAACGCTATTCTAGATGGTAGTCCGAACCCTCTCTCAGCTCTCTGTAGAGCTCCCTATGCACATCCTTGATAGTTTTTAAGTTCAGGCTCAGGATCCTGTTTATAGCATAGTTCAATGCCAACCTATATCTTCTGAGGAGCTCTACAGCCCCCGGCTCAGGGCTAACCCTCAAAGCTATTGAAAGGGTTAGCGCTCCCTCACCACCAGAGGCCATAGAGCCCCTCCAAAAACGATCAAAAACCTAGAAGGCTAATAAACACCATCCCCGCCATAAATGGCGAGGCTTTAAGGTTGTTAATTATGTGTTTTTGTATATAGGTATAGGCCTAATATTTATAAGTGAGATAAAGAAAAAAAAGGTGATAAATTGAATAAAATTGGATCTCTTTCTAAGCGAATCTTACACTTTAGGATAATAAATTTAAGAAGAATGATAGATATCCCTGGTACAAATCTGAAACAAATTACCAATATGACATATTGGCTAAATACTATATATAGAAAGATCTGTATAAAATCGATATATATCTTGCTATTACTCTTATATATTACAGCTTTGGCACCAATTTCGCTAGCCTTAGCACCTGATCCCAGCTCGGTATATAGACCTCTGGTTGGGGGTGCGAGGATAGAGATTGGCTGTGGCTTTCTATGTCTCGTTGTATGCTTTATCGGATTTACAGGTTATGTAACGGCAACGGGATCCTCATATCCTGCGTCATATGGTATTTCTTCTGCTGGGCATTGTGGGTCTGTAGGACAGTATATATATCAGCCGGCGTGGAGTCTC
>Ga0073931_100228_pt1 | contig 20255 bp, 31 predicted proteins | sample DewCreD2012metaG_4_FD_76899 | JGI IMG/M metagenome (GOLD analysis project Ga0073931, IMG submission 76899) | Hot spring sediment bacterial and archeal communities from British Columbia, Canada, to study Microbial Dark Matter (Phase II) - Dewar... ...
CCCTAAGACAAACCACTAAAACATACCATGCTGGCAAAAGCATTGAACCCTTAACCTTATCTAATAAATGGTGATTGCCGTGGCTATGACAATAGCGGTTACACCAGCGTATCCAACGATTCCTGTGAAGTTCATCTCCTCCGCACGATATCTAGCCAGTTATTTGGTGAACCTGGCCAAGAACATCCCAAGGGGTTCTGGGATCTATATTATGCTTGACTCATCTTTAGACCCTAAGCATTTGGAGGAGCTCTCTAAGATCCTTGAGGATCTCGGATTTAGAAGGACACACAACTTCCCCAACAAGGGTATCATCGTGAGGAGGGAGGGCAGCAGGATAGTCTTTGAAGCAGCTGTGGAGGGGTTCACAGCGCCTGTGGCTAGCATAGAAGAGCACGAGATCCCGGTTTTGGTTGAGGAAATCCGCAGGATCCTGTCTAAGCGGTCAAAGCGTGCGAGGAGATCCCACGCACAGCCTCAAGATCCGCAGCCTCCTCAAGGGCAGCAGCCATCTCAGGGGTCAGACAACCAAGCCTCTCAAGGATAATAGCAGCTGCTACGCAGTGCTTGCAGAGAGTTCTCCAGCCCTTCTCATCCTTAGACCTACTAGCCTTTATGATCGAGTCCATGCATGTGCACTTAAACCCCTTAGGCCCTGCAGTAACCATATAAAAGCTGGGAGCCCCAGATCTCATAGAAGTCTCAGAAGATGGTATATAGAACACATAGAAGTCCCCGTGATCGCTTACCTTAATACCCCTCCTATGGGCAACTCTATAGCCCCTGATATAGAGCCTGTAGAGCCCCCTGGACATCAGTATTTCAGATACCCTGCCCATGCCAACCCATATTATATGAAATAAAAAGCTGGAGAGACAACTATAAGTAGGCTGTTACCCTTCTCTCAAACTTCAACTCCTGAGAAGATATTGTTACACTCACTATCACAGGTTCGTCTGCCCCTGTTTGGTAGGGTATAACTATAGCTACTGATGAAGCGCCCTGAACGATCTTGACATTGCTTGCCAGAACCTGGCTGGGCGCTATGGAAACAACAGATGCACTACCGTAGGACTGTTGCTTTGCATACACTATGGACATGACATTTGCAGCCCCTCCACAGCTTCCGGTGCATGTAACTGTTAGTATGCAGATCACTATCCCAGGATATACAGGGCCTAATGGGTTCTTAACCCTGTTACATGTCATTGAAGCATCTATAGAACTTGATGAGAGGCTGGAGGCTAGGGAGCTCACAAACGGTATTATAACCATCTGGGCAGCCACTAGGACTGCAATTCCAACGGCTACAAGCATCAGGGACGCATACACCTCAGATATAGCCTTCAAAGCATCACCAAACTATATACAGAAGAGCTATAAAGCCTACAACTAAAAGCTCCTAACTGAAGACGGGTCTTGGATAGGGTTTCTCACCGCTTGGAACCCACCTAACAGCCCTCACACCCGGGACTACCCTTAATACAGCCTTTATAACGTCTTCTGAGTCGTCGTGTATTTCATACACCTCTATCCCAGCCTCGGCTAGCTTCTTTATAACCCTAGCCTTGAACTCATGATCCTTTGATCTGTCATTGTTAGCCCTCATTATAAGTATGTTATACTCTATGTTGTTCTTTCTCAGCATCTCCACAGTCTTCTCCAGCATCTTAGCGGGCCTGCCCGTGAGCAGGACTATGTCCAGTCCAGTCATCTTAGCCTTCAATATATATCCAAAGACTTCGGGGTTCACCCTATCGAGTTCTATGTACTTGCCGCTCAGGAAAACCTCCCAAACCCTGGCTCTCTTCTTATAGTCGCTTCTGAACTCCTCCTCAGATACTGAGGCCTCCTCAAGAGCCTTTCTAAACCTCTCGGAAGAATCAAATATAACCCCGTCTAGGTCGAATATGGCTGCTCTATTGCTTTTGAAACCCCCTAGCGGCCCTAGAACAGCAACGGCTCCTCCTATGTCCTGGGATAGCATAGCGACACCACCTAGCCTGCAGCGAAAAGCCTTTATTACCCCTCCAGCTATGTGGTATCTGGTCTTTTCGTTGGGTGCAGCCCTTCTAAAAGATCTCCTTTAGCGGGTTGATTACTTCAGCATTCAGCGCCTTCCTTAGGGCTTCTAGGTACTGCGCATCGTAGCCCGGTGTTGGGCACAACACGAATTTTATGTCTTTGCCAGATATCCTTGAAAGGGTTTCTGGACGCATTGTTTCAAAGTCTATGAAGTCCCCTACAACCACTACCACCGAGCCTTCCTCAGCTATGGATGATACATAGTCTATGGCGTTTGCATAGCTTGTTCCTCCGGAACCCGATTCTATTGATGCCAGAGTGTCTATTACATCTCTTGATTCTAAGTTCTCGCCTAGGAGGTATACGTTCGTGTCGAAGGCTACTATGTCGAATCTTGTGGAGCTCAGGCTATTTGCTATGAGGGATGCTATGCCAGCTGCGTATGCCACGTTCTTAAACCCCCTGAACTCTTGATCCATGCTACCGCTCTTATCTATCACAAGGACTACCTTTGGGCTTGCCTCCACATAGATCCTCTGGTATGGCTTTGCATCAGGGCCTTTCAGCTCCAACCCTATTGCAGTTCTGGCTACATCTATTCTGCCGATTGGCTTATCGGATTCGGTGTAGCCCTCGAAGGATCCGTACTTGGTGTATCTCTCAACTGTCCTAATCAGCTTGTCAGCCTCTCCACCCCCCTCCTTGGCGATCCTATCTGCTATTATGGCTCCGAAGACCGATAGTATCGAAGATATCTTTCCCCTCCCCCTAGCACCCTCTACTTTTACAGTTGTATATGCAGCTCTGGCAGCCCAGTAGATAGGCTCCTTCATAGCCTCCTCTAGGCTCCCGCCTGCGAGCCTGATGTATTTGAGGACTAGGTCGAAGTCCACATAGCTTGAGCTAAGAGATATGTTTCCTCCTGAGAGCCCCTTTGAGAGGACTTTAGAGAGTGCCTCCCTAGCCTCCGGGGTTGTTGGGTATATCATCCAGTTATTCCCAACCCTCTCAAACGTAACACCGGCTAGCTTGAAGCTCACCCCATTTGATATGTTGCGGATAGCGCTAGACGGATCGAGGTTGTGCAGGGAGCTCACTCTAGTAGCTATTGATGCTGCAGTCGATGGGTCTACATATGCCCAGTCCTTTCCATGGGCTCCGCCTCCTCGCTGACCACCTCCGCTGGATCCCTGGCCCTTCGCTGCCTGTAATATCCCCGTTATGAACGGGGATACATTCCTATTAGTCCCCTGACTAGGATCATCTTGATCCATTTCATCGTCGTCGCTGCCCAGATATGTAGTTGGCTGCTTCCGCTGAGCAGGGCTAGGGCTCTGGGGCTGATACTGGCTAATACCCCGCCCAGCCCCACCCGAGGATGTTCTCTGACAGGCACAGCCGTGGGCATCCACTATTACAGATTCTTTCTTCTCACCTGGCGCAACGTGTATCCTGTGCCTGAGGGATGATATTAGGATCCTCAGAACTGTCTCCTCATCAAACTCATAGCCAAATAGGCTGAGCCCAGCTGCGTATGAGACCATGGCAGCGGAAGCCCTGGCACCAGGTCTCGTGGTGACTCTGCTGGCTATATCCGCAGCTTCCTTATGCCTGCTCGTGCCGCTCAGAACTGCTATGACTCCTGCGAAGCACTTCACAAGCCTGTCATCACCGAGCACAGCCTTTAAATGGGAGGGGTACTCGTTGATTGCATCTCTCAGCACACTATGATCTATTGGTGGAACATCAACTGACCTGGTAGACTTCTTAGCCCCCCTCTTCCTGATCACCCTCTCAAGGGATACTTCGTCGTATGGCTGGAAGAACTCGGAAACCGAGAATCTATCGCTTAGCGCTGTGGAGAGCTCCCTAGAGGTAGAGTCATATTCCCTCGTGTTTGCAGTCCCCACTATGACTCCGTTTACCGGGTGCTCGGTTCCCATCGGACTCACAACTACGCCCTCAGGTATTGCTTGCATGAGTGGTTGTAGGACTTGGTGTGGTGCCTTGTCCACCTCGTTTATCACAAGGATTGGGAGCACTCCCTTTGCGTTTGCCTCCCTAGTAGTTCTAGAGAACAGCCCATCCACGGTGGACTTTGAGACGGTATAGCCGTCCTTGGCCTGTCTTGCCTCGGCTTTCTCTACGTAGAAGAGATCTGCCGTTATAGCTGAAGGATCTACCGTGTAGGTTGCATATGGAACCCTCATGGCCAGGGCTATAACTATTGGTAGTGAGCTCTTCCCAGTACCCGGGGCTCCTGTGAGGAGCACCGCCTCAGGGGCCCTCTTACCTGCATCCGAGTAGTTATAGTGGGAGCTTATATACATGGATACGATAGCCTCGGAGGCCCTCACTATCGCAGGCTCCAGGGATAGCGCTGTTGATATGCTCTCCTCAATGCTCTCCTTAAGTCTCCTGCCAACACTAGTTGTTGAGGTTTTTCTCAAGAGGCTCATGCCTCCACCGCCCTCCTAGTGCTTCTCCTAAGTATATCCCTTACTGTGTTTTCAGAAAGCTCTTTCTTTAGAAGATCCTCTATATAGTTGGCAGCCCACATGACTCCATAATCCGTAAGTAAAAGCCCCCTCTTCTTCAACTTGTCTACAAGCTTTGTCAGCTCTGTCAGCTCATCTATGTTGAGAGAACTGACCCCCTCCCTAATCGCCTTCTCAACAACCTTCGTTGCATCATCAAACCTAGGTGGGATCCTCGATAAGATCTCATTTATTACCGCATCAACATCTGTACCCATAGGGTATATCCCAAAATAGATGCTGGAAAAAGCATTGCCGCATGCCCTCTTTTATTCAATATTGTTTGGGGATTCATTGAAGAGGGATTTTGAGTGTGAGGAGGAGGTTGTGAGGGCCATACCAATAGCCGTTAGGTCTTATGCACTCGGGAAAGCAAAGGCAGCTGCTAGGAGAAGGTTCGAGAGGGTAGTCAGTGGAACGTTCAGGTTGTCTAGGAGCTCCATATATGGGTTTGATGTGGGGGGCATGATAGTCATTGCAAGGGTTAGACATATGTATAGACTCTACGTCTCGGAGATAGTGGGTTACACAGTAATGAACAAGATCCCAAAGGCAACTGTTGGAGAGAGGGAGTTAAGAGTGCTCTACAGAGGGCTCGTCTATCATTCAATAGTAGAGAAGATGATAAACCACAGCTCATACCTCACAGAACTCCCAATGTGGATGCCAATATACGTGGGGGATCAGATATATGAGCTGTGGGGAACCCCGGACATAGTTATGTTCACCAGCGGCGGCGACGCAGTAGTTGTTGAGCTGAAGAGCAGCGACAGAGAGGAAACGGTTATCGCCGGGATGCTCCAGGCAATGATATATAGCAGGATCTTGGATGAAAACCTTGTAGGCTCTAGATGCTCATGCATAGCGACCCCGTCTAAGACCATATGCACCAGAAGGAAGCTCGGGCTAGACATAATAGAGCACATGGCATCCTCTTTCCTTGAGACCCTCAGGGGCTGTTCCGTATTTGATGGCTAGGATTTAGGTTTATAAGCATTGTTTTTATCGAGGAAGCTGTGCTACCAATGAAAGAGTAGGTGAGGAGAAAGCCTCTAGATGAATGAACATCTAGAGAAAAACGACTGTTCCAATTTTCATAGTTATTAATAGCTGAGAACATCGCCAGCCAGGCCTGGAAGGAGGTTAGCCAGACTCGCACTTGACTGTTACACCCTCAACCGATGAAGCATATACACGGACTATGCTTCCCCAGGCTGCATAGCTCGAAGGGATCAAGATGTATATTATGCCTATCGAGTTCCCCGGGATATAGCTGGTATTGCTGTCAAATGTGTAGATGCCAACAGGCGTTTGAAGGATCGCAGCAGCCTTAACAGTAGCACCATAACCTCCGGTATTCGAAACTGTGACATCAATTCTTTTAAACCCGCCTGGAAGCGTGTTCACATAGTATATACATGCAATGGGCGAGGCTGGCTGGAATACTGAGACTGACTGTTGGATGGCATAGAAAGACGCCACAGACATGGCGATCGCTATAGCAACAACGGCTGTAACTGCTAGTGCAGCAGCTACCTCCATGATGACCCACCTATAAGACGTTCTTTGTGTGAAAAGCTAATTATTTCTAGTATCTAGATGGAGAGGGATACATGTCTGAGGATCAGAAAACCTCTGAGTGCTCCGAGAAGATCTATGATTACTCCAGAGGTACTGTAATATGTGCCGACAATGGTGTGGTTATAGAAGAGAGACTGGTTGAACAAGGGCCTTACTAGAGGGCATATACGCCCGAGGAGAGGGAGGCCAAGATTCAGTCTGGAGCTCCATCACAACTACCCGAGGATTCCCTCATAGAAACAACATTCATGACATCTAGATATGACTTCAACCTATCAGAATATGCAAAAGTACCCATAGCCAAGGTCAGAGAGTTCAGCAGATTGAAGAGATGGAATGAAAGGGTCAAGATAGAAGTTGGAAGTAGGACTTATATTAATACACAGAAGATCATAGCCAACGCAGCTAAGAAACTAGGCATACCAGAATATGTTGTTATTGATGCGAAGAAGATCTTGAAGAATGCAATTAAAGAGGGCATATATAGACTCGGCTATCCACTAGCTGCAATAGCTGTTGCATGTCTACTATATGCTGCTAGGAAGAACAAGATATACCTGTCCCTTTATGATGTAGAGAAGATCACGCCAACTAGGAGGGACTTCACACTTGTGAAGAGGTTCTATAGGAAGCTTGTAGAGGAGTACGGAAGGGTTTGGAGTGATGTGGTTCAGATTATATCGTCGTCATGTTCAAAGCTCTCCTTACCCCAGGACGTTGAGGAGACAGCCAAGGAGATCTATAGGACGTCTCTGGAGACAGGGGCATCAAGCGGGAAATCTCCATACACAGTTGCAGCTGCATGTATATACATAGCCGTAAGGATCCATGGCATTCCAATATCACAGAGAGAATTAGCTCTAGCATCATCAGTATCAGAGGTAAGCATCAGAGGAAGAGCAATGGACATCCTGAAAAAGATGGGATTAAAAGTAGAGAAACTCGACGACGGAATAGAGGAGCTAAAAAAGAAGATAGGGGGCAAGCTAAAGAAAGCTGTTCTCATAGAATAGCCACTATATAGAGAGTCTCTGAACTATGGAGGATTCTCTATGTTCAGGATCCGCTTGTGATGAGCTAAAAATAGACTGGTACAAAATGTACCCTGAGGATAAAGCATATATTCGTGTCAATAATGCTATAATTGCATTTATTGTTATCCGCTATGATGCTGATATACTATGGATCCAGCTAAACCGCTATATCAAGATCAACAAAATAGAAAACATTCGCATTGATTATCCCGATGAAGAGGAAGATAAAGATGAACTATAAGTGATACAGGCATTCTGAGCTGCAGAATACTATTCTTCAATTGCTTCTAAGTGAGCGATGTATTGAGAAGAGACAGCTGCGTGAGAAACTAGTGGCTAACCCTTCAACATTTACTAGGGCTGTGAGAGCACTTGTAAAAAAGGGATTGGTAAAAGAGATTGTTACAAACCACAAGAAGATTATCTGTATATAGTGTTCTCTTTTTAGCTTTTCATTCACCCTGTTCCCAGGGGTTTGAGGGCTGTTCTTAGCACGTTCATGTCTCTGAGATCTGCTGGCTCTCTATTGTGCCTCCTCCTCATGCCCCTCTCCACAAGGTTTTGGAATCTCCATATAGCCTCCCAGGGGCTTAGGATGCTGAGGCTTCTGAGAAGATCTGCCCATTGCTCTAGAGTATATCCTTCGCCAAAGGCTATTCTCCATACTAGCGATGCTATTCTCTCAGCCTCCTCCCTAGATCCTGTGAGCATCACCATTTCCTCAAAGACCTCCTCCTCAGGTTTTTCAGCAACAAAGTAGATCCCAGCAGCTATCAGAAACCTCCCACGATCATCGATCTCAGATCCCAGCCAAGGCAGCCAGTTAGCTGGATCATCACCCTCAGAAACCCTGGAGCTAGCTATACTCTCTAGAGCTGCTATCTTTATACACAATATCTCCCCTGGCTTTATAGCTATGAATATATGCGCCTCTGGATCATCGTTATCCAGTCCAAGGAATGAACCCACCACGGATAGTCCATGAGCTACGAGCATCTCTCTCGTATAGACCATAGCATCGATCATCTTGCTTTTATCAACCACCTTGGATAGGCTGAATACTAAACACTTATCTCTGTAAGAGCCAAAGATCGAGGAGTAATTACCCAAGCCAACAAACCTAGCGCTAGCGTCTAAGCGCTTCAACAGATTGAAAACTGTTGTGGCTATGGGTTCTACGATCATGATTCGAGTGCACCTACGCCCTGCTCAGATCTATTGCTTCTGATCTTGTTCTCCTCATTGCTTTGATCATCTTCTCTATGCTCTCTACCTTGTTTCTGAGGATCTCCATCTGTTCCCTCATCTCCCTAGAGCCATATTCTTTTGTCTTCTCTAGGTTGCTCTCAATCCTATCCACAGCATTTGGCATCTGATCTGCTAGGTCTCGGATCACATTGGATAGCCTCTCCATATCGAGCCTCGGTATTGATACAAGAACATCGTATGAATCCGCTTCTCTGTATCCCCTTCTAACTAGCTTTCCAACTACAGCGTGCTCAAGCCATAGCCTCCCATGTTCTCTGAGATGCCCAGATAGATCCCACACCAGCCTACCCTCCTCCCTAAAACCATTGACCATCACATCAACTGTTACTCCTCTAGCAGCATCCTCCAATCTATAATCCACATGCGTGCCTGAATAGCTTGCAAGTGATAGACCGAGGATATCCTGCATCAGGAGGACTAGATTTCTAGCCCACTCCCTAGTAACTATAACATCAACATCGTGTGTGATCCTCTGGTGTGTGGGAACCTCAAGATGGATCTTAGCAGCACCAACAAGATCCGCTAATATCCTATATCTATTTATCAGCCTAGCAATGCTTCTAGCAAGCATATATGGCGGAGCATCACTAGTTGGGTTTCCTGAGAGGATCTCTGCAAGATCATCCTTAGAAACATTTCTAGCAATCCTGTAGAGAACGCTCATACCCCTCCTCTCCCTAGATATGATTCCAGCATCGAGCAATCTTCTAATTATAGTGTATGTTGTTCTAAGCGGTATCCCAGCCAACTCAGAAATCTGCGATACCCTCCCAAAACCAAGGGCTTTGAGAGCAACATAGACCTTGTAAACCTTATCAACATCCAAACAAGCACACCCTTATAAACAAAAATGCAAGAAGATATATAAGCATGTGCAGATATGGAGGGTAAGGATCGGAACTGTTATCTATTGAGGGAATGGGTAGGTATTTAAGATATCTTAATCGCATACCAGGTTCCTCTCTTGAGGATTTTTACTGAGAGCCCTGAGTCTATGATCTCGTCTATGAGTTTGCTGAGGGTTCTTCTCCCTATTCCCTCGAACTTATCTGTGATCCATATGTGAGGGTATCTCGGGTCTAGATCTATTATTAGGATTGATTCACATATTCTTACCCACTTCTTGAGAACCTCTACTGGGGATCCTATGTAGAATAGGCTGTCTATGAAGGCACAGCAACCGCAGCATGCATCTCTGATTGGTGGGTTGGATGCGTCTGCATTAATCGTGTGGAACTCGGGATCCTTTGGCGGTATGTAGAGCTCTACACAGATATACTCTCCAGAGAAGCCCGAGTCTTTGAGAACTTTGAATAGACCAGCTCCTCCACAACCAACATCAACAACCAGATCACAGTTAGAAAGGATTTTAGATGCATATCTATGCTCATCTGAGATAAGATGCCAGGGTAGCAGGTAGAGGATCCTAGAGATCTTAGATGAAAGCCTCCTACCAAGCATCCTCTAGCTCCACAAACATTGCCAAATATTCTCTCGTGTTACCAGATGCTAGATTATCCCTAAACTTTTAACCCTGACCCTCACACATATATCTCTGTCTGTATCGCTAGAGCCCCTATTAATCTTGTTTATGATGTCGATCAGATCGTCTCTCGGAGCTTCAAGGACTCCACCTGGGTAGTCGATCTTTATGGAGCTACTATACACTTCGGCGTTAGTATCATCATAGAGTTTAACATCTATTTCCACACTTCCATCGTTCTCAATAGCCTCCTTCAGCATTGAATACAGGAGGTTGAGAACCCCGTACATCATATAATATCTGCAGTCAAGATCATCACCGTTACATACCCTCTTCTTGAGCTTCCTTTTCTTCTCAGCTGCTGCTACAGCAGTTGCTATCAATGCCACCCAATAGAGATATAGAAAATTGAAAAGCAGGTATAGCGCTAAGTATAGAATGAGCTAGAGCGATATTTTCTTGAGTCCGAGCAGGATATAGGAAGATCTTGTGTCTGATAGCTTAAGCGTTTCCGAGAAAGCCTTTGAAAGAGACTCCCTAGCATATATTATATACATATATTGTATAGTGCCCTCGCCATATGGGATCTCCTGGACTCCTATACCATCATCCCTTAGTTGTTGTCTCGGCTGCTGCGATATCCTTGGTACTCCCCCATACCTCTGGATCCTAGATGCCTTTAGCACCTCTAGCAGCAGGGTCTCCAGCACCTCTAGTTTCAACTTGGTGCCCCTCCTTCTTAGCAACATAGCTTGCTAGCTTCATGAGCTTGCTGAACCTCTGGGGATAGGCTAGCTTAATACTCTCTACGCATCTGTAGTTGCTACTTATAATGCAATAGGCTAGCATGAACACCTCCGCTATGGTTCTGCTCTGCCTACCACTCCACAGCTCCGTGTACTTCGATGCCAGCATCCAGATCTCATCTGCAGGTACTCCAAACATGTTGGATATCTTCCTTATGGCGTTCACTATATCCTCCACATACTCCTCATAGTTGGCGATATCGTCTTCGGCACTAGCTGCTCTAGCACCCCTGGATATGGGGCTGCTGTGAACGAGATCGTGGTACGAGTGCTGGTATGCCATCATATCCTCTGTCAGGGATCCGCACTCAACACATACTCCGTAGCCAGATCTGGTATCATATATCACCCGGCCGCCGCAGAACCTGCATATATACACCGATGCGATCATGTTGGCTACCTTTTGAAGTATATCGGATACCACTTTCTATCATCAGGGTTTTCATAACCTATCAGCACCCTGTATGTGCCCAGGTAGTGCGGTGTATACCGCATCTTCTTTATATACGCTAATCTCTTGACCTCGTCCCCCTCCCTCTGGGGGGTCACCAGCTTATACTCTATTATCCCCCCGACTGCATGCTCCAGCGGGAAGCCATAGGTGGTTCCGGTTGTTGTAGAGATCTGGCTCACGAGAACCATCGTAGTATATATGGCAGGTCTCTCCTTCGTCTGGAACGAGTATTTCCTCAGAACAGACTGTATCTGGACTCCAAACCTCCTGGCATACACAGCAGCCTTCGATAGGTATGTTGATATGCTGTCCGCCACCACTAGAAGCCTTACAGGCTGCTGCCCAGGTTTGGAGGACTTGGATATGGTTGAGAGGAGCATATCGACAGCTGCTAGGAATGTCTCAGGGCTGAAGGGGCTTACATACCTCTTCCCCTCCTCTCCCTTTTTCTCATACTGCTCCTGCATGTGTTTCGATATCTCTGAGAATGCATATGCATCTATGAAGATCGGTGAATCCAGGGGTGGCTCCTTTTCGATTCTGAAATCATAGAACCTCGGCAGCTCTATACCTACACTTCTTGCCTGCATCCTAACCTGGTACGAGTTCATCTCACTCGATATGTAGCATGTCAGCAGCCCCTGGGAAGCTGCGTCCGCAAGTATGTTTATAGCTGTTATTGTCTTACCACTCCCAGGCGGCCCTGTCAGGAGTATCATCTCCCTCTCTGGGATCCCACCCTTTATATCCTCGGCAAGCCTCGGTATTGTTATCTTTATCCTACCCACATCAAACTCTCCCTTTTCATTTTCATAGGCTTCTTTCTTCTCCTCCCTCTCAACAGGGGATGGAGAGGCGGGGTATGCCTTTACAGACATGCGCCCACCAAAAAATTCCTAAAAATACTAAGCAGGTATTGGGAGGACTCTCTCCCTTTCCACCTCTACCTCTACCCGCTTCTTCTTTATATCCCTGTATATTGTATTGGCAGCCCACCAGGCTGCTGAGATACACGATATGACATGTCTAAGGTCTTTCTTTGATACCCCCATTGCTCTAGCTATATCCTTGATACCTATGTTAAGCCCGTGGATCTCGGCTGACACCTTTAAAACAGCGGCGGTGTATGAATATAGTCTGCTCTTTCTAATGGTTGTCCTGTTCTCTATATACCTGGCTATTGATATAGCAGTATACAGGGCATACCTAGGGATCCTAAGTCTTGATGCTACCTCGAAGACTTCCCTGGAGAGCTTCCCGAGATCGGGTATATATGGGGCGCCCTGCAATGCTTTATTGCAGCACCCGACACTATATACTGGGTGTATCTCCTCGGGAAGTCTCTCCTCGATCACCTCGCCACTGTCTTCACATATAAGCATCCCAGCATGCGGATCATAAACAACTGATCTGCACATGGCGATTATCCATATATAATCCTCTGAATAGCTGTGAAACCCACTAACCCCTTTTCATTCAATGGCACAGCTAGTAGGTGTAGAAGGAGTTGGACATAGCTAAGATCCTCGTTGCGATCATATCCGCTATAGCTGGGTTCATAGCCCCAGCGTACTTTGTAGGCATATACTCTCCTCAGGTTGTGTGGACAAGCGGATATGGGATACCTGATGGGGTCTACATCGCCACGCTATCGGATGACAACATCACCCTTTCAAGGGCATTCCCATTAAGAGTAGGCCCGGCTGTGTTCATAAACTTCAGACCTCTCATGCCAGGCGACGTGGTTTTCTTCTACAGCGTTGTGTGCCCAGCATCCATTAACTTCTACAGCGATGCCATAGCAAGGGTTATGAAGGATCTCAACATAAGATCTATATATGTTGTGTCCTGCGAGAACCTATTCCTAGGAGCTGAAGGCTGCACTACAAGAGCTTCTAAGATGATGGTAGACCTGATATCGAAAGACGGCATTGTCCTGGGTGTTCCAGAGATCCTGCTGCTGACCAGGGAACAGCCAAAGCTCTTCACAGACTTCATCAATGAGAAACTATCCCAAGATCCCAACTACACTAGATCTAGGCAGCTTTGGCAGGCTATAGAGGAGTTCATAGCCACATACACCGGGAACCGCTAAACAGAAAGCAATGATTAGGGGCTCGGTTGCATGAGCATGCCAAAGAACATATCAGGGGTAGGAGGGTCTACATAGCCGATTCTATATATGTAGAGGGGGAGGACAAACACGAGGTTAGGATGCTAGCCACAAAGATATGGAAGGAGCTCTCAGAGATAGGTTTTGCAGACGCCGACGAGATAGCCGAGGACATCAAGAGAGCCGGTTCCAGGGGGGTTTTCAGGTGTGTTGAAGGCAGCGAGAAAATATACGGCCCACTCATAGTGTATAGATGCTCAAGAATCGTGATCGGTGAAGACAGCGACCCTTCTAGAGTGGTGCTCGAAAACGCTTCAATAGCGATCATAATGAGGTACATGGGAAGGGGCATATACCTGGGTTCTAGATATATAGTATCACAAGAGGTAGATCCCACAGAACTTGTGCTCAAAATGTTGCTATCCATAGCAGATTATAAGGGGGCTGCCCGGCTCCTCAGGGACATTCTAAGAGAGAGTGGATCCCATGCTATTAAAGCTGCGAAAATAGCCAAGAGATATATAGAGGAGATATACAACAAGGGAATGAAGACCGCTGCAGAGGATTTCATGAAGGAACTCGAAAGAAGAGGGCTACTACATGAGGTTCTCAGATACTGATATGAAAAAGATCATGGGGTGAGAAGCTCATTCTATTTTTATCTCGTGCTTCTCCTCTTTCGCAGTCGTTGGTTTCCCGATCATGGTTTCCAGTTGCTGGATCTTCTTCTGGTTCCTAGTAACGTTCCTGTATCTCATTATAAACCTTGCTATCTGCTTTGAATCCGAGTACTTCTCAAGCTTCTCAATAAGATCGTCAAATATTCTGAGGTATAACCATGAGGCTAGTGGGGTGTATGTTTGATATGGGTATCTAACAGAGTACTGCCCTGTGAAGGTTATGATCGTTACTGTCTCTCGTTTGAGGAACTCCTCCACGATCTCCTCCAACTCTCCCCTGATCTTCTCCTTCTCCCTTACCACATTTGAAAGATCCATATAGAGGTACACGAGGTTTGAGAGAACCAAACTACCGGGTCTCGTTGATGGATCTAGCTTTCTGATCCTCACAACCTCACCGTCTATATTCATCCTTGCATCCATGAACGTTGAATTGCCTGTAAACCTCACGCTAAGTATGTCTTTGAACGACATCCTCGCTATCTTCACATACAAACCACTATATGATATCTCTTTTGTGAACATCGAAACTATATCCGACTCGTCTGCCTCTGCAAAGTTCGATATTGTGTCTATGAAGATCTTGTTGTTGATATTCACAAGGCTGATTTCTGAGTCATCTACTTTGACTACTGCACCGCCTCCTATGAGTTTCACTATGTCGTCAAGGAAAGGTAGGGTCTGCCCCATCGGATCGCTCATTAGCACGATATGCTCCATATGACCGTTACTATCGTGCAGGGCGTATAGCTCCATGAAGATCCGGTTGTAGCTGTCTATTCTCCCCGAAACGTCGTATATGTAGTACATGCCACGTCACCGACTCACTCTATTTTGATCACGTCGCCAGGCTGGGATACTGGTTTCTGGAGCAGGGATTCTGCAATCCGATCCCCGCCTCTGAAATAGTCTCTTATAGCTTCCACAAGCCTCTCCCCGCAGTTGCCCCCGCACATCCTCTCAGCACGCTGGATGATGGAAGGAAGATCTATAAAAGCATATGGGAGCAATATTGTCCTCTGCTGCAGCTGTGGCACAGATATAACATCTATTCCTTCGTCCCCACAGAACCGCTGGTTCTGCAAGGCTCTGGCCCAGGGAGCCCACGGATCCTTGTCCTGGGATCCTATAATAGAGGATGCGCTTATAAACTCCATCATATCCTTGAAAAGCCTGGAGAGGTTTACTGTGTTAAATCTTTTCGCAAGCATGTAGCAGGAACCCTCTATCTTTGCCCACGGAAGCCCTGTTCCCTGTCTCTGTATAGCGCTTGCCCTGGGGGGCTGCACAACAATTCTCTTAGCCCTTCTAGCAGACGAAACTATATTCGAGGCTATGGCAAGCGGCACAGGCTCTGGTTCGGATACGAGCTCCACAGCTCTGCCACCATCTATGTTCAGCACAGCCCTAACAGCAAAGAAACCCTCTATATACTCAATTATTTCTGATGCTATATCAGATGAAACATCAAGGGAATCCATATAGCCGTCTATCACAACCCCAGCGACATACCATGGTACAGTTGTCTTCTTCGATATATCGAATATCATTACCTCTACTTCCTTCTCCAAGGCGATATAACCCTAAAAAATAGATAGAAAAAGCAGCCGCAGCTGATACGACCTAGTGCCTCGCCGCTTATGGCATGGAGAATATGAGAGTTGGTCAAACGTCTGAAGGTTAGAGCGACTCTAGCATCCTCTCGAAGCATATCTCTGAACCGGCATCCACCGCCATTTCAAATATCTCGATTGTGCTCATGTGCCCTCTCCCCCTATCCTGCCTAACCCTGGTTCTTATTATGTGCTTGAGCTGACCAGCAGAATATCCAAGGCAAATCAGCTCTGCCATTAGACATTCGAGAGGGAGCTCCGTCTCCTCCGCCCAGGATCCGCAGTTATGGAAGTCGAACCTGCCCCTCTTAACCATGCTCATCAGCTCATCGAGCTTCTTCCTCACCCGAACCAACGCTTCCTTCTTCTCTGATTCACTCATATCTTTGTACTGTAGTGACTCTGGAACTTCGATGAAGAGAGCTGATAATAGGTCTCTGAGGGCTCCCTCCGAGATCAAAAACCTGCTGCTCTCTAGATAGAATGCCTCATCAATCCTTTTGGTGGTCTTCTCCTCCAAGGCCCACCCTTTGTTAAATACTACTGCTGTATAGCTTTCTTTATATCTTCTATGAGCTTTTTGAGTTGGTCGATCTCTGTGCCTAGCTCCGACATCTTTGAAGCCAGCGTCTCAATGCTCTTTTCAAAAGTGCTGGACTTCGCCTCTATCGAAGCTATTCTCCTTATGATCTCCCTCGAATCGGCTGGGATGACCATCCTGGTAGCCCTGAAGAGTCTCCTGGCAAGTATCTCAGCATCACTTGGTGTGAGCATCATCTCAACCACATCGTATCCACCGTCTCTAACGGGTTCTATCTTGCTTCCCGATATCCTCAGGATAATCGATCCGTCTCTTATCACAACATCAACGGAATATATAACCCTGTTCATGCATTAACAGCCCTCCTAACTATATTTGATGCATTTTTTCTCGTGATATCGCCGATATCAATGCCGAGCATCTGGATCAGGTATGCCACATGAACACAGATCGGCTGCAGATCCTTTACTTTCATGGCATTGTAGTGACTCTTCAAAATATAATCGCTACAGGTGCATGTTATACGCCCACTCCTGGGATCTATAGAGACAAGTCTGCTGCCAACAATATACGATAGTTTATTGACTTCCTTTATGTTGAGGTTAGGCGCTCTCTGCAACAGCCTTCTTATCTCCTCCTCGTAGTATGCCCTTATCGAGAACTCCTCAGCCGGGTTGCTGATGGGTGGTATCCAATTCAATCTATATCTCTTGAACCTCGATAGGAGCTCCCTGGCTTCTGATGCTAGCTGCGATAGATGTGGTTCATAGATCCCCCACTCTCCACTCAGCTGCTTTATAACCAGCATGCTGTCCCCATAGATCTCCAGAGACATTATTCCCTCCTGGAGTGCCCTCTCAACCCCCTTTATGAGACTCCTGTATTCTGCAACATTGTTCGTCCTCTTCACATCATTCACAACTCCATAGCCGCTCAGAACCCTCCCATCGTCCAGGTATATTAAATATCCATATGTCAAGATCCCTCCTGGATTCTTCGGGAGGCATTCCCCGTCAAAGAATAACTTTGGCAAGGCATCCCCATAAATAGTACTACTAATAAGATGCGTCCATCTGCAACCGCTTAAATAACATCTAATCATTTGGGGCATGTGGATATGGGGGTTAAAGAGCTTATCTCATTCCTTGTAGCTAAGAGGATGTGCTCGAAGGATAATGTTCTGATAGCCCTTTCAATGATCAATGACACGAGCTATAATGAGATCGAGAAAGCAACCGGGATAAACAGACATACACTCAGAAGCACGGTTGAAAAGGCTGTCCTCAAGTATGACAAATCTAGAGCAACAACAGAGGCTATCGTTAAGAAGCTCTCGAAGATGATGCTGGAGGCTAACATAAACAGGATCATAATAAACAATGACGGGCTCTACATGTGTAGAGTATGCAATATATACCTTATAAACATATTCCCAGAGGATCATATCTACAAGAAGCATAAAGAACTCTTAGAGGCTGAGACAAAAAAAGCCATTGAGCATGTGAGAAGGACTATCTCGGCTGAGAAACTGGGAAGGGTTGTTCAGCTTGCAAATCGGGCATAGCTCCCCTCTCAATACATTTGTGTAGGATCGCTCTGACCAGCTCACTCCTCGATAACCCAGCTCTTTTTGCTGTGTTTTCAATCATATCCAAAAACTCCCTTCTAACCCTTATAGAGGATACTATATACCCTAAACTGATCCCGCCTGAATAGCTGAGGTTATCACCTATATAATATGAAATACAGATCCTCACAAGGTCGCTGTAGCTGATGTTAAATCTAGAGGCGATGTCTCTAAGTATCTTAACAACCTCCTTCTCAACCCTGAAGCTCAAAATCATGGGTGGATGCATCCATAACAATTGCATCAAAACAATAGCTCCCGTTTAATTGTGGCATAATGGTTGGGCGACTGGTTTGATTATCAGCTCCCTGTCAAAACCATTTCAGGCAGCTCTTGTTAGAGCTGTGAACAGACGTGCGTATGAGGTTATCACGTGCACAGAGGAGATGGAGTGTATCAACACACATGTGAGGGGCATCATGCTAGACTTCGAGACACTCAGCGAAATAGATGGAGAGGCAACTATAAATGGCAGGATATACATATACCACGAGTTCGACCCATGCAGATCTAGGAGGTATCTCCTCATAGAAACAGGTGCGGTGGGTGAAAATGGTTAAGAGAATAATATCTGTGAAGCTCGATGAAGAAATGCTGGAAGAGATTGAAATACTCTCAGTAACTATGGGAATGTCAAGGAGTGACATTATCAGGAGGGCTATACAAAGCTACATAGAGAATCGCACACAGAGCTACAATGGAGGTGCAGATATTACAAAAAACAGTTTGGGAAATAATTTGTATAAAAGGTTGAATGGTTTCAAGATAAAAGATCTGTCACTCAGGATTTAATGTCAGCACGTATCCGTGTTTTTTCCTCTCTATCAAATTATTCTTCGTCAGGATATCAAATAGCTTCTTTTGCTTGTCATCGAGCGAATCCGGGCCCTTCTTGTTCAGTACATCTAGGAAGGTGTCGAGGTAATCCTTATGGATCAAAAGAGTATCGCTGGAGCCCTCTATCACTATAGCCCTCCCGCTCCTCCTAATTGCATCAATGATCTTGGCTTTCACATCATTACGAACCTTCATCTCCGATGCAAATATATAGCCCTGCTCAGCTAACACATCTATCGCCTTTTTACCCCCACCCCTCATTTTTTGTTTGCCAGCACCAACCCTAGCACCTTTCTGTTCACCTTTAGCTGTGCTTGACGTACTCACGAGCTTTTCCACCATCTCTAGGATCATGTCAATCCTCTCAGATATAGACCCTATTGCAGCTTTCTGCTGCAACACAACAGATTCTAGCTGCTGTAGCTTCTCATATATAAGCTCCGGGGTAACATCAACTATTTTCCTCTTTGCATGGACTGACAACCAGATCCTCCATTAATTGTATATCGAGAAAAGGGAGCACTATAGGATCTTCTTTATAGTGTTCAACTGATCCTCACTCTCGATCTCTATTACAGTATTCTTCACCGCAGGATACATCACATAGATCCTAACCCCCGCTTCAGATGCATATCTATAGAGAAACTTCAAAACCTGGATGAAGTACTCTTTATCATAGGCAGCTGGTATATCGAGGATAAGCGGTATTTTGTACCTCTTCCCCCACGTGGCTTCAATATAGTCTGCAAGATATCTATTCACGATATAGTTATAAGCAATAGCATTCAGGATCAAGTATGTATCGAAGGCTGATGTTGAAAGCACGGCTGGATGCACAAGCACAGATTTGGTTCTCTTATCTATTCTTGCTGTGTAGCCCTTCAGATACTCTGACCCGCTCTCTATGTATTTCTTCATCTCATCGATCGAGTCCTTTAGCAATTTAAGATCCTGCAGATATTCTGACTCCTCTTCTTCAAGCTCCTCACGAGTCTTTCTTATCTGCTCATCAATTTCATCTAATTCACTTTCTTTTTTCCTCAGTTCCATCCTCAGATCATCGGGAATCTTCGACTCAACCATTTTATTATATTCTTCCCTCAACTTCTCGATTTCCTCTCTAAGCTTCTTTATATTATCATTTACTGTATCGATCTCAGATAAATATTTCAGTACCTTGTTCAGCTGCTCGACCCTATTTGCTTTATCTTTTATCTCTTTTGCTATCTCGCCATGTTTTGTTTCAAGTTCATTCTTTATTCTATTAATTTCCTGAAGAAGGGCTTCGAGGTTATCTTTTATGATTTTAAAATGATTCGACTCCCTTATCTTAGATATATTGTTTACGAAGTCCTGTATGTTCTTGATCAACGAGTTGAGATCAGACATATACCCGCTTGTCGCTTCAGAAAGCTTGTTAGCACTATCAGCCAAATAGTTAGCAGTCAGATCGAATGTTTCGATGGTCTGGCATTCAATCTTGAGCTCGCTACACAGCTGCTGAATCGATGATATATCGTAATTCTTTATCTTCGATATCTCATCAGTTATAGATCTCGGGATATCTTTCAATTTGTCTTCGATTTTTTTATAATCGGTTAATATGAGCTTTGTTTCTGTATCAAATGAGAGTTTCTTATATATATTCTTTATTG
>Ga0073931_100291_pt1 | contig 18164 bp, 16 predicted proteins | sample DewCreD2012metaG_4_FD_76899 | JGI IMG/M metagenome (GOLD analysis project Ga0073931, IMG submission 76899) | Hot spring sediment bacterial and archeal communities from British Columbia, Canada, to study Microbial Dark Matter (Phase II) - Dewar... ...
GGTTATGGCTAATACCAGCTGAGGCTATGATCGAGAACGCCAGATCTCTTGCTATCGATAAAAAACATGCTCCCAGAGGGTTTTCAATAGAGCTCTAGAGCATATATCGAAACACTAAATCTAATATAAAATGTCTGGAAGACGCACTTAAGAGAAACTGGTACAACACATAAAATTCTATAGAAACCGCCAGAACCCAGGGTATTGCTTAAAAGACGGGATTCATTTTATATAGGGGGGAGGGGGTAGGGGGATGGACTCAACAATAGCCCTTTCTCTTTCACACGGGGCGACACGCCCTATGGTTGCAAAGGTTATTGGAAAACATGTGTATGGCAACCTATATGGATGTGACACCGAGATCCTTGGTGACCCCTATAGATTAGAGAGAATCATTGTAGATGCAGCAAAAATCGGAAATATGAACCTTCTGGATGTCAAGATCTGGAAGATAGGTGAGGGAGTCTCTATAATTGCTATTATACTCGAGAGCCACATATCCATACACACATGGCCTGAACATGGGTTTGCAACGGTTGATGTATACTCGTGTGGTCCACACACATGGCCTGAGCTCTCTTTCGACTACATAGCAAAGGCCCTTAAGGCTAAAAAGGTGGTTAAGGGAACAGCAGATCGCACGATGTATGTTGAGGAATAAACTGGCTATACTTATAACCTCGATCTAGAATAAAACGCGGCAGGATCGCGGAGCCTATAGTTAAAGATCCTGAACTAATATAGAGCTAGGAGATAAGATTAAGAGGAAAGCCCGGGCTAACAACTAGCCCGGGGCACTTTTGCCATCAAGGAGGCTTTTTTATTCTACACATCATGCATATATTAATGTTATACCTCCTATCAAGGCAGTGATAACAGGCTATCCTACCGCACTCCATGCAGCTAGCTATAGCTAGGTGTCTCCTACATATGCTGCATATAAAGCCCCTGCATATAGTACATAGATCCCCATATATGTGTGCACCACATACAGCTCGCCCGCATATGCTGCATCTCCTTACCGGTATCTCCTCCCAGCACACCTCACAAATCTTTTTACCCATCATGGGTCTGTCTGTCTATTCCTCTTATCATCCCAAGCCCTTATAATGGATTCAGCCATCTCGCCTATAACCTTATCTGGGCTGCTTGAGAGCATTATAGCTGATGCAACGAGAATCCCCTCACTCCCAAGCTCTATAGCCCTATAAGCATCATCCTTAGAAGATATGCCAGCTCCTGCTAGGATGATTATCTCCTTAGAGATGGACTTTATAGCATTAACACCCTTCACTATAACCTCAGGTCTGGCCTTAGAGACAGCTATTCCACTTCCTATGAGCTCTGGAGGCTCTAGAGCTATAGCTGTTGGGCTATAATATGTACCAATTATCCTCGCAAGCGATATACTGTCAGAGCATACAACAGTTTCTAAACCCATCTCCCTGGATATCTCTATTATCCTAGCAATAGTCTTTAGATCAACTGGGTGCTCGCTATGATTTATAATGACACCTCTAACACCAATGTCTCTCAGAGCCTCTATAGGTGTATAGCCCGTGTGAGCCCCATAGTAGAGGGGATCTGCGTGCTGTGCATACACCCCTATATTAACATTTCTAACAAGAGCAGCTATCTCTAGCATTGGCGGCGCTATGATCACATCCAACCCATATTCTCTAGATACCCTCTCAGCAGCCCTAGCTATCTCGAGCGCGCTCTTTCCAAACGATGTTCTATATGTTTTGAAGTTCACAACAATTGTAGGGATTCTCATAGCGATCTACTTCCGAGAATCTCTCTAGTCACCCTCTTTCTCCCTACTAACAAGAAGATCCGTTGTTGTCTTAGGCCTAGCAGCCTTCCTCTCACCAACATCTACGAACCTACCGGAAAGCCTCTGGAGAACCTCAGGAAGTGTTGTGTACTCCATCTCCTCGGGACCAAGTCTATGGGGCATTATAGGTCCATGTCTCCTCATATAGTCGGTCACAACTAGAGCAAGCCTTCTAGCCTCTTCAAAGGCTACATCGTCAAAAAGATCTGCAGGACCAACTAGTTTAGCATTCTTTATATTAAACCCTAGAGCAACAATCCTGGGAGGGCCATCAAACCTTGTTACCTTAGCATGTCTTAGGCCGACCGGCATCAGAGGCCCGTAATGACTGCCCCTCATCCACCCAGCAACTAGGAATGGGTGCGCAAATGCCTCTAGGATCTCCCCAACTGCTGGGAAACCGCTCTGTGCCCTTACAATAGCCACTGGATCGTCTTTCCCAACATACCTACCAGCTATGAGGCTTAGTCTCTCAACACTAACCACGCCGGCTATTTCGTTATCGTTCTTTCTATAGATCCTCCTAATTATAAACCTGCCGGGTGTACCTATGAGGGCAAGGAGATCATAGACCTCCTCTGGAGCGTTTAGCGTGATCTCCCTACCCTCGAAGGCATCATATACTGTAAACTTAAAACCATTATGAAGCCTGGGGTCTATAACAAGACCTGGAGTATTAAAGGGATCTGCAAAGATCCTGTAGAGTGGAAGATTAAAGGCACCAGGTTCGGTCTTATCAGCCATAAAGATAACAACCGGCTCCGATGGTCTCTCCTCGAACTCCATCTCAGCAACCCCAGGGCCGAGACCCCTTATATTTCCACTAAAAGCATCGCTCAAGAGATCCTGTCCAGCAGCATATAGACCCAACTCCCTAGCAACCCTTGTGGCCTCCTTAAAAGCTGTCCAGGCGAGCTCGTGGACTGCTGTGTTATCAACACCCCTCCTGTGGGTCATTATAAGCTGCAGATCATCGCCTACATTTGTAACATAGTAGTCGTTAATAACACCCTTCGACTTCCCCTCAGCAAGAACCCTGGATGCTACCGCAAGCGTGTCTGGATGAACAACATGATGCCCAGCGAGGGATCCTATATCAGCCTTTATAACAGATATAGTTGTCTTCTCCTTACTCATATAAGCCCCTCATACGAGTTATCCGCTAAATCTCTAATAAAGCTTATCATAGATCCGCGTATCTGACAAGATAGAGCCCTAAATATGCAGATCTATTGATCCCTATAAGCCAACATAAATCGAGATCTCTAGAAAGCCCAAGACTGCTTAGCCTATTAATCAGATCTTCACCACACCCAACCAACATCCCTTAGCCTGTTGCTACAGATATAACCCCCTTACCGATCTTAAGGGCGAGGTCTCACTGCAGAGTCTCGATCGTTACCCCATACCGGGGTTATGGGCTTCCGGTTGTATATTACTTAGAGATCATCTCGATCCCTATGTTGTGAAAATATCTATTTTAGTCTATATTGTAGAATGTGAAATGGAGGATGGATTTGAGAATAGGGGTGTATTTTAAGCCATTCTCGAAGCTGGCTAGCGATGTAGCCCTAAAAGTGATAGATGAATGCATAAGGAGGGGAGCAGAGGTCTATGTTGAGGAGAGCCTGCTTAATGATAAAAATTTAAGGGGTATGGGGCTCTCGATCCCGGTTAGCATTGGTAGGTTTAGTCTCAGCAACCCAGCTGTTGATATAATAGCAGTTATTGGAGGGGATGGAACCCTCCTTAGGGTTCTCCATACTCTTAGAGATCCTAGGATCCCTATAATGGCTATTAGAATGGGTAGAAGGGGCTTTCTACTTGATGTAACCCCTCTCGAGATTAGCGAGAGGATAGGCGATCTCATAGAGGGTAGGTATAAGATTGTCAGCTACCTCAGATTAAGAGCAGCAAGCGAGGTGGGAGAGCTTCCACCAGCTCTCAATGAGATAGCAGTAGTATCGATAGGAACTGGCAGGTCTAAGGTTGTTAGGCTTAAGGTCTATAAAGATGATAAGTTCCTCTACTACATGGAAGGTGATGGTATCATCGTAGCAACGCCCGTTGGCTCTACAGCATACTCAATGGCTGCTGGGGGACCAATACTGGATCATGAGCTCAGGGCCTTTGTAATAACACCCTTAGCCCCCGTGAATATATGGATCAGACCCATGGTGATCAATGCAGGTTCTACTATAAAGATAATCCTGGCAGAGGATTCAGCAGAGGCATATGCTATAGCAGATGGGCAGGAGAGCATAAAGCTCAACCCACAGAGTTCCATAACAATAACAGTCCACAACGAGCCTGCAAGAATCATTAGATTCCATGATATAAGCAACGTCTACGAGAGAATCTTTCCTAGAAGCTAATAATGACCCCCTTACCGATCTTAAGGGCGAGGTCTCACTGCAGAGTCTCGATCGTTACCCCTTTCTGGGGGTTAATGGTTTCATGCCGTCGCTTGTGATGTAGAATGATAGTATCTTCCTTGGCATTAGCATGTCAAATACGACCAAAAAGCTGCACAGCTAAATCCCCTAGCCATCAATATACCTCAGGTAGATCCTAACAGTGTCTCCGCCTATCTGCCTCACGTGTAAGGCAGAAAAACTTAAATATTACAGATTTTACCTTCTATATCTATGAATAGCCGATGGGAGAGCAAGCTTATAGAAATTGCTATTTTGAGGCTGATAGCTAGGGTACTGAGAATTGTTATTTTTAGGAGTTCTAGGCTACCTATTTGTTGATGTTAGTGAGAATAGTTAGAATAATAGTCAAAACCACCTACAAGAAGCAACACACAATAGTTCTAGAATAGGCATAGGCAAATGCAGCAAGGGCAGAGAGCTATAGCACAGAGATATAGCTACTGCTATTGAATCTCCTCCTAAGAACCTGCCCATGCAACGGGATCAAAGCTCAAAGCCTGATCAAGCATCTCATAGATAGAAGCCCCATGCCATTAGCTCAACAGCCACCCATGAACCCATAACCCTGAGAGAGAACTATGACTGGGGTGGAAGCCCCTACCTCCATTACTCAGACACATGATTAACTAAAAAGAAGCGATAGGGACAAACGGATGACTCTTAAAGCGCGCCATAGAATAGTTGTTATTTTATTAAAACCCTAAAACCTTAGATAGAATGGGATGCTAGCCTCATGGATGATGCCGCGGTTATAGATACAGCTGGATTTCTATCAGGCCATGTATCTCTAATTAGCCATGGAAGGATATATACAGTGAAGGAGGTTATAGAAGAAATACTAGATTCTGGTAGTAGAAAGAGGCTAGAGATGCTCTTAAACGCTAACAAAGTCACAGTGATCGAGCCTAGTGCTGATAGCATTAGAGAGGCTAGAGAGATAGCTATGAGAGAAAACATATTAGAGGCTCTCTCACGCGCTGATCAAATGCTGATAGCCCTAGCTATAGATCTCAAAAAGAAAGGCTATAGAGTAGCTATATTCACGGATGATAGCTATCTACACGCAATAGCAAGGAGGCTGGGTATAAAATCATATGGTGCTAGGAGGGGCATACCAGCACACCACAGGCTAAGGATATACTACTGCGAAGTGTGTGGATACTCATCGAGGAAAAGGATAGAGAAGTGCCCTATATGCGGATCTAAGGTTAGGGAGAAGTTAAAAGAAAACCAGGATTTAGATAAAGATCAGAGCCCCGTAAGTAGATAGAGACTATATGCTACGATCGAAAGCCTTACCCTTAATGGGCATAGATGAGAGCCTATAAACCCTAAGATGAGTGTAATTAGCGCTGAGCATGATAGTGATCCTAGTATATCCCAAAAGTAGGCCTGTGTTAACGGTTTCTTATAAGTTGTGAGGTTTGTGTATTTTGTATACAGAACTAATTATGTGAGCCCGCACCTGATCTCGAGATCCTGCACCAAATATAGATGGGTATCCCAAAAGGCTGGCAGGATCTTCTAGTGCAGGAGGCAGGCTCACACTAGATAGCATCTTAACACTTCTCTCAACATCTACCTCAAGATGTCCCCCACATCCGCAACACACCACGGTGTGGGTCGGGGCTATCCCGCTAAGGTGAGGAATGAACGGGGCAAAGCCCAACAACCATGATAAAGCCCAAAGGCTGAGAATAGAATAATCTTCAAAACCCAATGAAACCCAAACTCCTGCAACTATTGCTCATATATATAGCTGGACCGCGCATTAAGCTGCTGAGTATATAAGGCTACTGACACCTGATAATATTACCGCCAGAGGCCTTTCTAAGCCTATTCATTATAGCCAGGCCTATCCCTCTCTCATCTACCCCCAGCACGATACATAGATCCGCTTGGGCTCTATCAACAGACCTCAAGGCTTTATAGAGATTTCTAGCAATCTCGTATTTATTGTTCAGCGAGCCCATTGATATATATTCAATACCAAGGGTTTCCCTAATATATAAGAACTCCCTATACCCAACAACACATATCTTTAAACCTCTATTAATTAGATCCTTGGCTATCCTCTCGATACAGCTATTATTTATGTTCTCGATTAATAAGAGCTGTTTATCAGGTGCATAGTGCCTATACTTAGTTCCAGGTGCGATGGCCTTTTCAGCCTCTCCAAATCCTCTAGCAAAGGGGGGTATGAGGATCTTTTTACCGATTATGTTCTCCAGATATTCGGGATCTATAGGGCCTGGTCTCACCAGAGTTGGAGACTCTCCTGTTAGATCTATTATCGTGGATTCGACTCCGAAGAAAGTCTCTCCGCCATCGACAACGAGATCCACAGAATCCCCTAGATCCTCTATGACATGCTCAGCCACAGTAGGGCTGGGTCTCCCAGACTTATTGGCACTAGGGGCTGCAATAGGTCTCCTAAGTTCCTCTATAATTCCAAGAGCCACTGGGTGAGCAGGCATTCTCACAGCAACATGCGGGAGCCCTGCTGTTGTTACACTGGGGACAATTGCTTTCTTTCTAAGAATAACCGTAAATGGTCCTGGCCATAATATCCTTAAGATCCTCTCTATATCTTCACCACTACTCTCAGCAACTTGGTAGAGCATATCAAAAGAGTTTATATGAACAATAATAGGGTTATCGGGAGGCCTTCCCTTAGTTTGGAATACCCTTTTAACAGCCTCTGGGTTAAGAGCATCCGCTCCTAAACCATATACGGTCTCTGTTGGAAATGCTACTATACCCCCTCTTTTTAGGATATCAGCCGCGATCCTTAGCTTCTCCCTATCAGGATTTATAGGATCTACCCTGATCACTCTGGGCAATCAGAACCCCTTAATTCTCTATAAGCTAGATAAAATATCATCCAACTATTCGAATATGAGAGAAACCCCTTATACAATGCGCGGAGCCAGTATTCTTTCAACACTCATTATAGGTCTGCCATTTATATCTATCGGTATCTTAGAGGGTGGGAACTTAAGATACCCAGGGATCCTCTCAGCTATCCTCTCCTCATAGGTTGGCACAAGCGGGTTTTGGTAGAATACACCAACATAGATCTTATCACCCCATGAGGAAAGCTCCCAAGCCCTCTTAGCCTTCTCATCACTATCCTCGGGGCTCCTAACCACAGGATCCCAGCCCGGTATTGTCTCGAGCTTTACAACCCTTTGGGCGTATACCTCCTTAGTGTATATATCATTATATGTCGGGCAGGGCTGAACAATATCTACCAATGCAAGGCCCTTATGCTGAATAGCCTTCTTGAACAGCTCCTTAAGGTATGGGACATCATATGCATACCCCCTTGCAACAAATGTAAAACCCGATGCTAGAGCTAGCCTTATAGGGTTAACAGCATCCTGTATGTTAGCCTTTGGAAGAGCCTTTGTCTTAATCCCTCTTGGGAGGGTGGGTGATGCCTGCCCCTTTGTAAGACCATAAACCTGGTTGTTATGGATCGCTATAACCATATCGGGATTCCTTCTCCCAATAGATACGAAGTGCCCAACACCTATACCAAGCTGGTCTCCATCCCCGCCAAAAACAATAACCTCTAGCTCGGGATTAGCAAGCTTTATCCCTAGGGCGAATGGGACAGCCCTGCCGTGAAGTGTGTGCACACCGTTTGCATATATATAATGAGGCATCTTACCGGAGCAACCTATGCCCCCTACTATCGCTACCTTCGAGGGGTCTAGCTTTAGCTCTCCAAGGGCTGCTATAATAGCACTGAGTATTCCATAATCCCCACACCCAGGACACCAATCCGGGTTTAGATTCGATTTAAAGAGTTGTTGCACTTGCGCCATGCCACCACACCCATTTATACCATATAAACATGGTTTCAGAGCTAAAAAACGAATATGCCAGCCAGGCTTTCAGACATAGCCTGCAGGATCATCGTCTAATCCTCTAGCACAGTGCATAAGGGATGAGAGATATTTTAGGCAGTGCGCCATTATTTATAATGGCCGGGGTGCCCGAGTGGCCCAAGGGGGTGGGCTCGAGACCTCCAGCATATAGCAAGAGACCCACTGGGGCTCCCAACCCCGCGCGGGTTCGAATCCCGCCCCCGGCGCTGTGTGAAACCATATACTTGTTTCCACTATACAGGCAAAGCAGGGCTGTGAACTATGGATGCCAGAGCCTGTTTTTATTAGCCTGGCTGCATACATGGATTATAATAGTCAGTCCTCTCAGTAGTATAATACATAGTCTTAGCCATGATCATTGGCGCCCTCTCATCTAATATCTATAAGCCTCCATGTATCCTTTATATGGGGATGACCGGTCTCCCCCGCTGAGCAGTGATTGAGGTGAAGCGACGGGGACCCATGCTCCCGTTTTTATGAGAAAACTATAAATCCCTACCTTTGTTGATATTTTAGATGGTGCCCATATTGTCGCTTGCTAGTGCCGAGAGCTTCAAGGCTATCTCGCCATCTGAGTTCTTTTACAGAAATAGAGAGCTTGCTGGCTTCTCTAACCCAGCAAGGGCTCTATACCAGACTGTGAGAGAGCTTACAGAGAATGCCCTAGATGCTACCGATGCTCATGGGATTCTGCCTGATATAAAGGTGGCTATTGATAGGAGCACTGATGGACAGGATAACATCTATGCAGTTACTGTCGAGGATAATGGGATAGGTATTCCACCGCACTATGTCCCCCAGGCATTCGGCATGGTTCTTTTTAGTAGCAAGTATACATTGAGACAGACCAGAGGCATGTTCGGGCTTGGTGCTAAGATGGTTGTGCTCTATGGTCAGATAACTGTGGGGAAACCTGTTGAGATCATCACAAGCCCACTAAAATCATCAAGGATATATAGGTTTAAACTGATGATCGATATAAAGAATAATGAGCCCATAGTGCTTGAGAGATCCTCTTGGGAGAAGGGAAGCGGGTGGCATGGAACAATAGTCAAGATCCATATACTAGGAGACTGGCAGAGATCCAGGTCCAAGATTATAGATTATATCAGAAGAACCCATGTTATAGCACCGTATGCATCCATATTTTTCAGAGACCCAGATGGGAATATCTATATCTATAAGAGAGCAACAGAGCTAATGCCAAAACCCCCAAAAGAGACGAAGCCCCACCCAGTTGGTGTCGACCTTGAGATGCTTAAGATGATGTTATCATCAACGAGGAGAAAGACACTAACAGAATTCCTAGAAGGAGAGTTCCAGGGAGTCGGGAGAATAACAGCTGAGAGGGTTCTAGAGCTATCAGGGCTTAGGAAGGATAGGAGTCCTAAGAGGCTATCCCAAGAAGAGATTGAGAGGCTAGCCGAAGCGCTGAAAAAATATGAAGACTTTAGAAGACCATCAGCAGATCATCTATCACCAATAGGAGAAGAGATCCTGAGGATAGGGCTCAGCAATATGTTCAAACCAGAATTCGTGGATGCCGTAACTAGAAAACCCACGAGCTATTCTGGACATGCTGTGATAGTGGAGACGGCAATAGCCTTTGGAGGATCTATACCGATTGCAAATGACCCCTCTGAGATAATGCTGCTTAGATTCGCAAACAAGATACCTCTCCTATATGATGAGGGCTCAGATGTATCCTTCAAGGTTATAACATCTATGGATTGGAGAGACTATGAGGTAGAGTTCCCATCACCAATTGCAATCCTTGTTCATGTATGTAGCACAAAGATCCCATACAAGGGTGTTGGCAAAGAGAGCATAGCCGATGTGCCTGAAATAGAGTCAGAGATTAGGAACGGAATACGCGAGGTTGCTAGAGGGCTGAGAAGCTATCTATCTAGGAAGAAGAGAGAGGAGGAGATAGCTAGGAGAGCATACTCTATCATAAAATATATTCCAGAGATAGCGAGGGGGATCTCAGTTCTATCTGGAGACAATGCCCATAAAAATATCGAGGAGAAACTCCTATCAATGGCAAAAACAAAGTTGGGGATCAATATAAACACCATTGAGGATGTGGTTATAAGCCTTGAGTGATCCACAGCCATGAATGGAACTGCATCATATCATATAGAGAACATCTGTCATAACCCACGCTAGCCATCTATTAGATAGAGAGGCTGAAGTGATACGAAAACCAGCATGTCCCGAGGATCGTGATCCTCCCTAATTCTCTTTAATATTGGTTTTTTAATATCTAAGTGGTGTTAGCACTTATCTGGATAGATGGGGGAATTATATTGAGCATCCATATATCGAAAGTAGATCTAGAGGCTAGGAGAAAGGCTGCTGAAACACTTAGAAAAAGGTTCCTAGAGATCTATGAGACTATAATGAGGAATGAAGAGCCAAAAATGGTTATAACTAAGAGAACACTCTCCAACACTATATATGATGAAAAGAGGAAGCTCCTAATCCTAGGGGATGAGAAGCTAGTAAGGAAATTCCTTGACGCCCACGAGGCTAGGAAGTTTATGCAAACAATACTGATGGCTTCTATAATATACCAGGCACTAATTAACAATGAATACCCAACTATAAGGGATCTATATTACAGGGGTAAGCATACTATTAGGTATAGAGACCATAGGGGTAGGATCACTGAAGAGAACACCTGGGACGAACAGGCTGAGAGCGATTCTGTGTTGAGGGATATAGAGGTATACACAGACCTCTTAAGGGAGGACATGCTAATACTATCTAAAGAGAAGGGGAAGGTTGTTGGCGATATGAGGATAAAGAGCGGGGATGACATAATAGATCTTAGCAGGATGGGCCATGGAGCATATGCTATAGAACCCACCCCAGATCTCATTGAATTCAAAGATGTTAATGCAGAGCTAGTGCTGGTTATAGAGAAAGACGCTGTATTTCAGCAACTCCACAGAGCACAGTTCTGGAGGAAATACAAAGCGATACTCATAACAAGTGCCGGGCAACCTGATAGAGCTACTAGAAGGTTTGTTAGAAGGCTTAACGAGGAGCTCGGGCTTCCTGTTTATATCCTAACAGATAGCGATCCATATGGATTTTATATCTATAGTGTATTCAAGATAGGATCTATAACCTTGTCATACGAAAGCGAGAGACTGGCAACACCTAACGCCAGATTTCTCGGTGTGTCCATGAGCGACATATTCGGGGATCCTAATATCGGTAAGAAGCCATATCTATCGGAGGGTGAAAGAAGGAACTATATCATCAAGGCTAAGGATATGGATCTAAAGAGGGCTAGAGAGCTGAGGAACTATAGATGGTTCCAAACAAAGAAGTGGAAGAGAGAGCTTGATATCTTTGAGGAGAAAAAGGCTAAGCTTGAGATAGAGGCCCTCACAAGCAAAGGACTGGGGTTCCTAATGGATAACTATATACCGAATAAGATATCTAGTGGGGACTGGATAGATTGAGCAAAGACACGATATACGTCCTTTTAGAGAGGATAAAAAGGCCTGAAGCAATAATAGACCAGACACTTCTAAAGCCAGAAGCTGGGCCTAAGAGATACGAGAAGTTCGTTGATGAGAGCGATAAATATGGCTTCAGATCTCTTGTTGTGCCCCTAAACAGAGTCTCTCTAGCAGCTAGCATCTGTAGAACCCCGGTTGCTACCGTGATCTCTTTCCCACATGGGAATAGCGAGCTTGAGATAAAGCTAAGGGAAATAGAGCTAGCAGGATCCAGAGGAGCTAGGGAGGTTGATGTGGTTATAGATATAGGAGCTATTGTTGAAAGTCTATGGGATAGGGTTGAAAATGAGATCATGACCATAGTTGATAGGGCTAAACAGCTTGGATTGGGTAGCAAAATAATAATAGAAACAGGGTATCTATCAAGAGAGCAAATAGAGAATGTGAGCAGGATAGCAGCAAAAGCTGGGGCGGACTATGTGAAAACATCAACAGGCTATGGCCCGAGAGGAGCTAGCATTGATGATATAATAACCATGAAACAAGCTGTTAGAGGAACGAAAACAGGGGTAAAAGCCTCTGGCGGGATAAGAACAGTGTGGGATCTAGCAGTAATGGTTACAGCAGGAGCTGATATCGTTGGAAGCTCTTCTGGAATAGAGATAGTGAACCAATATAGAACAATTATGAAAAACATAACATCTAGCCACCAATTACATGGCTTCTAACAATGTTTCCTCTTATTCTAGATCGTTATTTCACTCATTTTAGCTGCTCAGATCGCTCTAGGGCTTCCACATCTCCTAGGGCTCACTGGCCATCGCTCTGGATGTTGTTTTTAGAGCATAGAGACCTAGCTCCAATATAGAGAAAAACCCCAAGTAGCTTAGAGCAGAACCCCCATAGCCGCCCTGGTCCATTCTATGTTTCACCCGGATCTATAGATCCCAAAAGATCTAGTGGCTTCTCTGAGCCTGCTGACTACCTACCTCTTACAAATAAATCTCATCATGTTCCATTCATATAGAACTATACCCTAAGTATCTCGCCGAATAATTAGTCTCCAAGGCGAAATGGGAAAAATAATTCGGTAAAAACTCCTGAGGTATACTTGTGACCTCATCCTCGCCTTATGTGGCGGGTTTGTTGTTATCATCTCTATGGCACAACGTTACGTCTTAAAGAGCTGTGAAGACATGGCATTGTTCTCTTGAGTATCTCTATCATTGTACCAATAGCCTGCTTTGTCTCTCTATCTGTCAACATCTTTAGCAGGGACATCTCGGGCGGTTTCTCTCTCGATGCTAGATCCTCTAATGCTTTGCTCATACACTCGAGACCTCCAACCATTGTTGAACCTAGAACATTTAGATTAACCCTCTCAAGTGCATATGGTAGCGAGAGTATGGGGGCTGCTGCCTTGAAAACGCCTGGATCCACCATCAGCTCTGGGAGCCTCTCAACAAGATATAGAAGAGGCTTTAGTGTTGATATCAGCTCCTCGACAGCTCTTCTAAGCTCTCTAACCTCTCTAATTAGCTCCTCATACTCACTCCTAGAAATCTGGCCATCCATACCGATCACCCAGGAACATATCCTAGCAGCCAGGAGAAGTATTGTTTCTCAAACATCTCCTTGAAAACCCTTGAGAAGCCCGTTGGCGGGAGAAAGACGCACTCAGGATACTGGGCTTCCCCATAGACCAGCTTTGTGAAGTCGCATGCCGCAGCCATTCCAAAACCCCCCACATCCATAACACAGGATCCGAAGACCCTGAAATCGCTACTAACATATGTTCCTTTAATATCAGATATTATGGATGCGATAGGGTATTTTATGTAGGAGTGTAGAATAACCCCAGCCATGCCGATCCTAAGGCTAGGGGCTGCTATATCTCCAACAGCGTATATATCATCATACTTTGTCCTCATAGATGGTGGATAGGGTTTAGCCCACCCAGTCTGGGGATCTGAGATATCGGATCTAGCTATGGCCTCGGGAGGCCTGTGGGGTGGTATGAGTATTAGCGCGTCATAAGAGATCTTCTCGCCACTTGTTGTGACCAGAACACTGCTAGACTGATTCACCTCCTCAACTGCAGGATTCTTACCAACACCAACCCACGAGATCTTCCTCTCCTCCATTAAACCTGTCATCATCTTAGCAGCCAATGGCCCGAAATTCTCAAATGGTCTCTTAAATGGGTGAACCATTGTGATCTCTATATCCCTCCTAAGACCAAGGCCGCTGTAGTAGAAATCAAGCATTAGAGCAACCTCCCAAGGGGCTGGCGGGCATCTATATGGTGTGCTATGAACAGCAACAACAAGCCTCCCTTTTCTAAATCCTCTAATAATTTTCCTAACCTCTAGGGCGCCATCAATCTCCCATGGATGAGGTAGAGGCCCTCCCCTAACTAGATCTGGTCTTGTCTCAGCTCCTAGCGAGATTAATAGATAGTCATACTCGATCTTACCTGCTGTTGTTAGAACAGACCTATTACTAGCATCGATCCCTAGAACCTCTGCCTTAACGAACCTAACACCCCTTCTCTCAACAAGCTGGAGAGGGGCCGAGATCTGGTGTGGCTCTCTATACCCCATCATAACATATAGATAGGAGGGTCTGAACTCTGTTTTATCTTTCCTGTCTATAAGCGTAACCTGGACATCACCTCCAAGGGCTTCCGAGAGGTATTTGGAAGCTATAAGCCCTCCAGTCCCTCCACCTAGTATAACTAATCTCTTCAAGCCAGCACCTCAATATATTAATCCTTACAAAAAATAAAATCACTATTATTCAATACTATAATCTTCTAACGATTCCTATATATGGCACAATAAAAGGATATAGATTTATATTTATACATGTATACATGAAAATCTAGATCTGCGAGTAAGTAGACCTCACTATATTAGAAACCCCTCCACCACAAAGGAATAAGAAAGCTTTTAGTTGCAATATCTAGCTCCTCTCTTTAAACTATGATTCTTGCCTCAAATCACAACAGCTCTTCTGATAATATATTCTGTTTGGAATAGCATCAAAGCATGTGGTGGACCGGCCGGGATTTGAACCCGGGACCTCTGCCGTGCGAGGGCAGCGCTCTTCCAGGCTGAGCTACCGGCCCCATTATCTAATACATAGGCTGGGTATTTTTGCTTTTAGTATTAATTGCTTGTTAATATCCATTATTGTCAGTATATATTATGTGTGGCCCTTGACAAGCTATAGATGGAGGGATCTTAGCTGGAGAGAATTCCATGAGCTATGTAACGATGGGCGATGCATATCTGTAGTCCCGTGTGGCTCTATAGAGCAGCATGGTTTGCACCTACCCCTAGGAACAGATCTTGGTATAGCCTATCTCCTCTCAGAGAGAGCTGTTGAGGAGGCTTGGAAAGCCGGCCACAGGGTTCTCCTTTTAGAGGGTGTAGCTGTTGGTGTATCTGACATGTGGTCAGGGAATCCTGGGACTCTCTGGGTATCGATAGATTCGTTTATATCATATGTTAGCGACTATATCCTTGCAATTTTTAAGAATAATATTAGAAGAGTTATAGTAGTCAATGCGCATGGAGGCAATTCAGATGCTCTCAAGATAGCACTTAGAAGGGCTACATCAAATCTGGATCCAAGCTATAGGGCCTATCTAATTAACTACTGGGAGTTTGTAGGCGATATAATAGACGCTACCTTTAAAAACCGCTTTTTCCACGCAGACGAGGTGGAGACCTCTATAGCTAGCTCTCTGGGAATTAGTGTAAAGATGGAGGGAAGAGATATACCGTTTGAGAATATAAAGAGACCATATTCTGATATGTGGCATAGTCTCTCATTATCCCAGAGACCCAGAGTCTATTTCTTCTACAGGGAAGGGGAGTATATGAGAATAGGAGCCTTCGGAGAGCCTGGAAGATATTCTAGAGAGAAAGGAGATATTATTATAAGAGCCTTTATAGATAGATTTCTACAGCTATTGGGCGATATTGCACAAGGCTCTATATAGGTGTTCCTCTCTAGTCAGCAATGACTCTGGATATGAAGAAACCCTGAGCATCATGGATATGGGGAAACGTTCTAGCCACCAGAGGAGCTATATCATAAACCCCATATCCTCTAGAAGCCCTTATTCCAGGATCTCTGAGTTCTATTCTATCCAGAAATATTCTAACAACCTCCTCGCCCTCTTCAGGCAACAGGGAGCATGTTGCATAGATAACCTCGCTCCCAAGCTCTATAGCCCTTGAGAGAAGGCTTCTCTGGATATTAACATAGTACTCAACCCTACTCTTTCTCAACAGGTGGAGCCTAACAGCAGGCTCCTTAGAGATCGAGCCCGACGATGAGCATGGAGCGTCTAGAAGCACTTTATCGAATCTCTGCTTATAGTCTATGTGTGCTGAGTCTGTCAGGATAATATCAACATGACCCATAGCTCCTAAGTCTCTCAAGAGATTCTTCATCATAACAATCCTCCTTCTAGAAATATCAGAGGCAACAAGCCTAACCCTACCCTCTGTTAGCATTACTATCAGGGATGTCTTAATACCTGGAGCAGCAGTCATGTCCAGGATCGAATCACCGGCTTGGGGTCTCAGAGCCTCTACAACTAAGCATGAAGCCTTATCCTGGGGTATCGCAAGACCCTGCTTAACAGCCCTCAAAAGCCTAATGGGTTTTTTACTCTCAGTAACCCTAAAGAGGTACCATAGATCTCTGTCCCTCTCAATAATAGCCTCGTCCTCAAGCATCCTCACAATTCTCTCCTCGGGCGCCTTGATAGTGTTAAGCCTAAGCCACCATACACGCCTACCCAGAGAGCCAAGAAGAGCCCAAACCTCGCTTCCAAGAAGACCCGAGAGCTCCTCGTAGAACCACCTGGGTACTGAGTATCTACACCATGGATCCATAGTATCTCTATTACCAACACCCTTCTCGACAAAAACCCTAGCCAGAGCCTTCCTAGAGAGATCACCATAGACGCACCGAAGCTTTATAACATTTTCAATAAACTCTCGGGCTTTTTCATAGATCCTCTCTCTATCCTCAAGCTTCCTAGCACACAATCTCCCCTTACAAGTCTTTCTAAACGAGACATCTAGGGATAGCTTTCTCACCTCAACCAGATAAAGCACCCTCGATAGGATGTCTATGACATCCAAACAAGCTCCCAAAAATACTCCCCTAGCAGAGCCCTATATACTGAGATAAAGTCCTAAAAACCCTACCCTCTAGGGCTGGGAGAGACATACATTCTCCGGTGTTCTAGGGATTAATACATAATTGCAAAAAGACTGCAGATCTATATTTTTTCTAATAGCTGGCATCATAGGGATCCTTGCTTCTAGAGGATCACTAAAACCTGCCAGCCTATTGTGATCACACGATCTTTATTGCCTCACCGCTAGAAAGATCTATAATTCCGCCGGCCCTCTCAACCGCTAGGTCAAAGCCTACGGAGGTTATTACTCTCAGATCCATTGAGGATCTCCTGAGAATCTCTATGATCTCTCTTATTGTCTGATAGTATGGCTCGCATGAGTCCTCCTTTAGGTGCTTCTCAATAAATCTAGTTACGTGGTTATAGAACTCCTCCCCTAAGGATAGAGTGTTATATGCCTCAATCACATTGGTTTTTTCAATATTCTCTATAGATCTTTCTAGCGAGACCTGGAATAGATCTAATAGCTCCTTTAAATCCGATATCTTTCTAGATACCTCCTCAAACTCTCTGGGATCGAGGTTCTTTATATATATAGCTATGTTTGCCATAGCCTCTCCTATAAGATCTAGAGATCTAGCAATACTCCTATATCTAGGAAGCATGTAGCTCTTAACTTCAAGCATTCTAGCATAGCCCCTGTCTATCTGTCCAAGAAATGTCTGTCTCATAGACAACATATAGAACCTGATCAGTTCTCTCCTTAGCTCCAGTATTTCGTCAACGAAGTGAGTCTTCCTCTCAGATACTAGATGCCCTAGATACTGGATCATATATTTGATCAGGTTAGTCATTCTAGATATTATACCACTTATAGAATGCTTAGTCGGATCCACAAAGATCTGTATAGTAACCCTTGATGGCGCATGATCTATTATCTCAGCCCCAATAAGCTCCTTAACAAATCCCCTCAAAGTCTTTAGCTGCTCCTCCTCTAGATATCCATCAACAACCTCGACAACTATGACATCATAGCCAAGACTATATGCAGTCTCAAGACATTTATCTATTAAAGAGCTCTTGGTATACTTAGAGATCCTCAGAGTCATTCTACGCTCCTTCTCAACCTTGGTGAAAGCTGGATAGATCCTGAGGGACTTATCCTCATCAATAGTAATAGTAACAGTATCACCGGGCTTAAGCCCTATTTCTTTAACCCATTCAGCAGGTAGTGAGACCATAAGCGTAGATCTCCCAAATCTCTGAACCCTCCTAGCTTCGATCTCGCCGCCCACCATGCCCACCATGTAATTATTATTTTAAGGATATTTAAATTTACACACATTTATACAT
>Ga0073931_100293_pt1:5000-18021 | contig 18021 bp, 7 predicted proteins | sample DewCreD2012metaG_4_FD_76899 | JGI IMG/M metagenome (GOLD analysis project Ga0073931, IMG submission 76899) | Hot spring sediment bacterial and archeal communities from British Columbia, Canada, to study Microbial Dark Matter (Phase II) - Dewar... ...
CCGACAACGAGACGATGGCGTTTGGTACTATGAGGTCAACAACTTCAACGCCATCGTCGAGAATGTCATCCCGTTCTTCGAACGGTTCCGGTTCTTGTCGGCGAAGAAGAAGCGCGACTTCGCTAAGTTTAAGAAGGTCGCCCGCATCATCCAGGAAGGTCGGCACATGACCGTTGAGGGCCTTCGAGAGATCCTCCGGATCCGTCGAGATATGAATGACGGTGGAAAGCGGCGATATACGGAGGAGGAGATTTGGGCTCGCTTTCAGGGAATCCTCAGAGACCATACGCCGGGCGCGGCTCAAGAGAGGCCCTCGCTCGAGGGGGAGAGCGCCGCCGGTCTTGAGCCGTGATGATATGGTCCGAACTCCGTAGCGATACGGAGGGCTCGGTCGCGAGCCGTCCCACCGGTCTCACCGCTATCACGGCGGGGCCGAGAAGCTACTTTCAGCGATTCAAAGCCGTGGGATAACGAAGGAACGGTCCTAAGGTAGCGAAATTCCTTGTCGGGTAAGTTCCGACCTGCATGAATGGCGTAACGACGTGGCGACTGTCTTGCCGAGCTGCACAGCGAACTTGTGGTCCCGGTGAAGACGCCGGGTGCCCGCACCAAGACGGAAAGACCCCGTGGACCTTAACTGCAACCTGTCACTGAATCTGGGTTTGGTCTGCGCAGGATAGGTGGGAGGCTATGAACCTGCCCTTTCGGGGGCAGGGGAGCCGCCGGTGAGATACCACCCTGATCAAATTCGGGTTCTAACCTGCCACCCTGAATCGGGTGGAGGGACAGTGATAGGGGGGTAGTTTAACTGGGGCGGTTGCCTCCTAAATGGTAACGGAGGCGCCCAAAGGTCGGCTCAAGGCGTTTGGAAATCGCCTGTAGAGTGTAAGGGCATAAGCCGGCCTGACTGCGAGACACACACGTCGAGCAGAGGCGAAAGCCGGGCCTAGTGATCCGGTGGTCCCGCGTGGAAGGGCCATCGCTCAACGGATAAAAGGTACCCCGGGGATAACAGGCTGATCGGGGCCAAGAGTTCACATCGACGCCCCGGTTTGGCACCTCGATGTCGGCTCATCGCATCCTGGGGCTGAAGAAGGTCCCAAGGGTTGGTCTGTTCGCCCATTAAAGCGGTACGTGAGCTGGGTTTAGAACGTCGCGAGACAGTTCGGTCCCTATCTGGTGTGGGCGCAGGAGACTTGAGGGAAGCTGGCCTCAGTACGAGAGGACCAGGCTGGACCAGCCTCTGGTGTACCGGTTGTCACGCCCGTGGCAGCGCCGGGTAGCTAGGCTGGGCAGGGATAACCGCTGAAGGCATCTAAGCGGGAAGCCCGACCCAAGATAAGGTCTCCCTGAAGGGCCCTGGTAGACGACCAGGTTGATAGGCCGGAGGTGTAAGCGCCGCAAGGCGTTGAGCTGACCGGTACTAATCGCCCGTTCGGCTTGACCACAAGATGCGCTGGAGAGCAAACGAGATCGCGCCCTCAAACGCGAAAGTGTGGCCTGTGCCGGGCTCTCCTTCAATTGGGAATTGCTCGAAGTTTTCCTCTGGTGGCCATACCGGCGGGGAAACACCCGTTCCCATCCCGAACACGGCAGTTAAGCCCGCCAGGGCCGATGATACTGCGCTGGCAACGGCGTGGGAAAGTAGGTCGCTGCCAGGGGAGTACGCTTAAGAGCCGCCGAATGAACGCTCATTCGGCGGCTTTTTTTTGTTTGTGCTCGCCTATGCGCGAAGACTCCGTCACCGCTGCTCAACGCGCTGCCGCGCTGCTGACGGAAGCGGCCGAGGCCAACCGTCGGCGCGATCATGCGCGCGCGCTCGAGCTGCTGCAGCATGCCGCGCGCCTCTATCGCGATCTGGCGCAGCAAGCCACTTCGACCGACCAGCGCGTGAGAGCCTTTCGGGGTCTCGGAGCGACGCTCTATCAACTCGCCATCGAAGCCCTGTATGTGGCTCGTCCTGCCGAGGCCCTTGAAGCCGCTCAAGAAGGATATACCCTCATCGCGCAATATGGCCTGCAGCCGGCGCGGCAATTGGCCAAGCTCAATGCCTTGCGCGCCCTCGCGCTCCTTGATCTGCGTCGTCTCTCGGAAGCGCTACAGGCTGTGGACATGGCCTTCGAGGATCTGCTCAAGGAGAAGGATCCGATTGTGCGCGCGGAGATGGCTGTTCGCTTCAGTTGGTTGAAGGGGACGATTCTCTCCGCTCTCGGCCGGCATGAGGAAGCGTTGGAACATTTGGATCGCGCCTACATTCACTTCCAGAATCACGGGCAGTACAACTTCTGGCATTTCGTCAGCATGGCCGAGGCGCTCATGGCCGTCGGGCGGCACGAGGATGCACTCGCGTTCTATCGAGTGGGCGCGGACTATTTGAAAAAGAGCGGCGCTTTCGTCCCGTTTTCGGAGTTTCGCGTGGAGATGCTGGTCTCGGTGTGAGTTGGCCGCAGCGCGCTCATCGGCCAATGGGTTCGTGATGCTCCCGCTTGGAGCTCGGCCGGCGTCGCCTCTGACGGTTTCGCTCCATCCACTCGTAAAGGAGGGGAAGGACGAAGAGCGTCAGTATCGTGGAGCTGATCAATCCGCCGATGACCACTGTAGCCAAGGGGCGCTGCACCTCCGCGCCGGGAGCGGTAGATGTCGCCATGGGGACGAAGCCCAAGCTGGCGACAAGCGCTGTCATCAAAACCGGACGCAAGCGCATCGTCGCGCCGTCTACGACCGCCTGTCGCAGCGAGACGCTCTGCTCGCGCAGTCGGTTGATGGCGCTCACCATGACTAATCCGTTCAAGACGGCGATGCCGAACAAAGCGATGAAGCCGACAGCGGCCGAGAGGCTCACGTTCAAGCCGCGCAGCCAGAGCGCGGCGATGCCACCGACCAGTGCGAAGGGGAGATTGACCATGATCAGGAGAGCGCGCGGCAGATCATCGAAGGCGGCGAACAGGAGCAGGAAGATGAGGAAGACCACCAGCGGGACGACCAGGCGAAGCCGCCGCATGGCGCGCTGTTGATTCTCGAACTGTCCCCCCCACGCGATATAGTAGCCCGGCGGGAGGCGCAGTTCGCGCTGAAGGCGCTCTTGGGCATCTTCGACGAATCCCCCCAAGTCGCGGCCGCGCACGTTGGCCTGGATCACGATGCGGCGCGTCGCATTCTCGCGATTGATGACTTCGGGGCCTTCGGTCGTTGTGATCCGCGCCAGTCGGGCGAGCGGCACGCGTTCTCCGGCGGGCGCTTGCAGCAGGAGCTGACCGATCGTCTGCGGATCACGGCGATGGGCCTCGGGCAAGCGCACAAGGACATCTACGCGCGGCGCGCTGAAGATCGAGTCCCTTTCGGTCGAAGGATTCCCCGAACCCTCGCGCGACGTGGCATCGGCGATGACCTGCGTGGCGACTTTCCCCCCGATAGCTGTCTCCACAAGGCGTGCGACGTCATCCACCGAGATGCCGAAACGCGCCATCTCCGCTCGGTTCAGCTCCAAGCGCAGCTCGCGCGCGCCGAGCATCGGTTCGACCTGAACGTCGGCGGCTCCGGGAAGGCGTTCCAGAAGGCGTCGGATTGTCTCGGCCAACTCCAGCAACGTCTCCGGATCCTCGCCGAAGAGTTTCACGGCGACATCTGAGCGGACGCCGGAGACGACCTCATCCAGGCGCATCGCCAGTGGCTGCGTGAAGTTATAGGTGACGCCCGGAATCTCGCGCAATCGCCGATCCATAGCCTCGATCAGCTCCTCGCGTGTTCGCGCCGTGCGCCACGCCTGGCGCGGCTTCAGCAGCACGTAGACATCGCCCTGATACATCCCCATGGCTTCGGTCGCCAGATCCGGGCGTCCGATCTTGGTCACGACCGTCTCGACTTCGGGGAATTCCAAAAGGAGTCGTTCAATGCGGCCGGCGATCTCCACCGATTCGCTCAAGGAGATCGAGGGGAGGCGGCGCGTCTCAATGAGCAAGGCGCCTTCGTCCAGCTCGGGCATGAATTCCGTCCCCAGTCGCGAGAGCACAAGGAGCGCCAGCGCAACCAACAGAGCGGCCGCGCCGACGGTCAGTTGGCGGTGTCGCAGCGCCTGCAGCAACGCGCGCCGATACGCCCGTCGCACGCGCTCGAAGAGCCGTTCGCGCCCGGGCGCGCTCATCCGCGCGCCGAGCACACTGCCGAGCGCCGGAACGAATGTGAGCGCCAGGACAAGCGAGGCGAAGATGGCCAGGCTGACCGTCAGCGCCATCGGTCGAAACATGCGCGCTTCCATCCCCTGAAGGGCGAAGATCGGCCAATAGACGACCAGGATGATGAAGACGCCGAAGACCATCGGGCGCGCGACCTCCAAGGCGCTCTCGCGCATGATCTCCATGGCGGGAGCATCGGAGCCACCTCGCAGGGCGCGCCGTCGCATGAAGTTCTCGATCACGACGACGGCGCCATCCACGAGCAAGCCAAAGTCGATCGCTCCCAGGCTCATCAAGTTCGCCGAAAGCCCCAGCGCGCGCATCCCGATGAACGCCGCGAGCATCGAGAGCGGGATGACGGCCGCGACAATCACCGCCGCGCGCAGATCGTGCAGGAAGAGGAAGAGGATGAGGATGACCAACAGTCCTCCCTTGATGAGGTTCGTCGCCACCGTGCGCGTCGTCCGCTGAATCAGCTCCGTTTGATCGTAGAAGGGCACGATCCGCACGCCCGGAGGCAGCGTCCGTTCGATCTCCCGTATGCGTTCCTTGATGCGTTCGATGACGCGCTTGGAGTTCTCGCCCTTGGTCATGATGACCATGCCGGAGACGACTTCGCCCGTCCCGTTTTTGGTCACGGCCCCATGGCGAAGCGCCGGCCCTACGTCCACCGTCGCCACATCCGCCACGCGCACGGGGACGCCGGCTTTGGCCGTGAGGATCACGTTGCGCAGATCATCGGCTGAGCGCAAGCGGCCCAGGCCCCGAATGATATAGGCTTCGGCCCCTCGCTCGATGTACCCCCCGCCGAAGTTCGCGTTGCTGCGGGCGATGGCGTCGTAGACCTCAGCGAGCGTCAGGCCGTAGGCGAGCAGGCGTTCCGGGTCCACCAGGACGTGATATTGGCGGATGAATCCTCCCCAAGAGTTCACTTCGCTCACGCCGGGGATGGTGCGCAGTTGCGGTCGGATCACCCAATCGTGGAGCGTCTTCAGCTCCATGAGGCTATACCCCTTGCCTTCGACCGTGTACTGATAGATCTCGCCGAAGGCCGTCGCGACGGGGCCGAGCGTTGGTTCGACGCCTTCGGGCAGCCGCGCCTTGACCTCTTGCAAGCGTTCGGCCACGCGCTGCCGTGCGAAGTAAATGTCCACGCCGTCCTCGAAGACGACCGTGACGATCGAGAGGCCGAATTTCGAGATCGAGCGCACGTGTTCTGTGCGGGGTAAGCCCATCATGGCGCTCTCGATGGGAAAGGTCACCAATTGCTCGACTTCAGCCGGTGCCAACCCTGGCGCTTCCGCCACGATATTGACCTGGATGTTGGTCAGGTCCGGAAAGGCATCAACCGGGAGCGTGCTGAGCGCCCACAACCCGATTCCGGCCACAAGCACCGTGAGCGCGAGAACGAGCACGCGCTGCTCGAGGGAGAAGTGAATCAAGGCGCGAATCATAGCGACACCGGACGCGCGTTGTCCGCCCAGATGGGCGTTCGGCTCATGGCTCCTCCTGGATCACGGCCTTCAGCAGCTCGGACTTCAACCAAAAGCTGCCGCGCGCGACGATGCGCTCGCCGTCGCGCAGGCCGCTGGTCACTTCGACGAATTCGCCCTCAGGCAGAGTGGCGGAGAGGCCCAGCCGAACGCGACGTTTCTCGAAGCGGCCCGGCGCGACTTCCACGAAGACGATGGATTCGCCGCCGACCTCTTGTACGGCTTCGCGAGGGATGACTAATTGCGGCGCGGTCATCCCCAAGGTGATGGTGATCGTGGCATACATCTCCGGGCGCAAGCGCTCTCGCCGATTTTGGACGACGCAGCGTACGCGGACCGTGCGGGTTTGCGGATCGAGCACTTCGCCGATGTGGGCGACGCGGCCCAGAAAGCGCTCCTCGGCGAAAGCCGCGACGGAGATGGAGACCGGCTGGCCGGGACGAACACGCGCCGCCTGCGGCTCGGGGACCTCAGCGATCACCCAGAGCGTCGAGAGATCGGCGATCGTCAGCAGATCCATCGAAGGGGTCACAACCGTCCCGACGGTCACGCGCCGCTCCAGCACAACGCCTTCGATAGGGGCGCGAATGAGGACTTCGTCGCTCACTTCAGGCCGCGCGCCCAGATGGTGCAGGAATTCCTCCGCGCGGCGCAATTCCGCGCGCGCGTGTTCGAATTCGGCCTGGGCGGCCACCAGATCGGCCGCCGCGCGCAGTTGTTCGCGACGAGAGATCGCCTTGGCCTCCAGGAGCCGATTTGCGCGCTCCAGCTCGGCCTGGGCGTAAGCGAGCGCTTTCTCCGCGCGCGCGACGGCCGCTCGGGCCTTCTCATAATCGCTGCGCGCCGCCGCCAGCTCATGGCTGTGCAGCGCGAGCACGACCTGCCCGGCTTTCACGCGATCGCCCACCGTCACCAGAACGCGCGTGACGCGCCCCTCGACCGGGGAGCCGAGGCGCACCGCTCGGTCTTCATTGATCTGCACGCGCCCGGTCACACGAAGCTCCTGCGGCAGGGGACGTCGCGCGACCGCGATGATGCGAATATCGCCCCGAGCCAGGGCCTCCGCCGAGAGGGCGATGAGGGAGGGCGCGGCGGCGGCGTCCGAGCGTGTGCTCGGCGCGGGCGTTGCCGATGCTGCCTCCCGCTCCGAGGAGCGGAGGAGATACCGCGCAGCGAGCCCCAGGGCGAGACTCGCCACAATGATGAGAAGGAGGAGCCAGCGAGGGCTCAACCCCCGCACGGGACGTAACACGAGATGCGCGCGCTTCATGTTCAGCATTCCCTCATGGCCATGGACTCGCCCCCGTCGTCGGGGACGTAGGGGTGGACTCCTGGCGCGGCAGGTGGTCTAATCCGGCCGCTTGTTCCAACTCATGCACGGCTCGGCGGTAATTGAAGAGGGCTTGCAGATACAGCTCGCGAGCTGACGCGTGCGCGCGTTGGGCTTCGAGCCAAATGAGCAAATCGGCTGCGCCCTCACGATAAGCGGCCAGAGCCACGGCGCGCGCCTCCTCGGCGCGGTGCAGGAATTCGCGGCGCAAGCCCTCGACCTGCTCGGCGGCGATCTCGACGGCGCGGCGCGCGGTCGCGAGTTCGGCGAGGATCTCCGCGCGCACCAGACGCCACTGAGCCTCGGCCCACTGTCGCTCGGCATCCGCCCGCTCGATCTCCCCGCGATGGCGATTGAAGATCGGCAGCGGCACGCTCACCGCTCCATAGAACGTATTGTCCGGGCCATTGCGCTTGTATCCGAACGAGGCCACGATATCCGGCTTGGCGCGCGCGCGCTCCAGCTCCCACACCGCGCGCGCCCGCTCAACGGCCGCCCGCGCTCGCACCGCATCGGGGCGTTCCAGCGCCGCGCGTTCGAGCTCCTCGCGGACGAGGCGCACCGGCTCAAACCTCAACTCCTCTCGCACCTCGAAGGAGTGATCGAGCGAAGAAGCCCCCATGGCGCGAAGGAGGGCGATCTTCGCCCGCTCATAGTCGAGCTGCGCTTGTCGCATCGCGAACTCGGCTCGCTGTGCTTCCAGGCGCACTTTGATCAGATCTCCCTCGGCCGTATAGCCTTCGGCGACGCGCACTTCGTTATACCGCACGACCTGGCGGAAGGTTTCAAGGTTTTCGCGCGCCAGCTCAAGGCGGGCGCGTTCGAGCAACACTCGCTCGTAGGCGAGCTTGACCTCGGCGATGACCTCTCGTTCGACGTCTCGCAGCATCGCGTCGGCCATGTGCGTCGCCCATTGGGCGGCTTCCATCCGCCATTGCCGCTTTCGACCGGTCTCGATCGTCTGCGAGAGGAAGGCGAGCCATTCCGTATCGCGGCCGAAATTCTCGCCGCTGAAGGTGAGCGTCGGATTCGGGCGCGCGCTGGCCGTCATCATCTCGCCCTGGGCCATGCGAATGTATGCTCGCGCGGCGTGCAGGCGCGGATGCCATCGGCGGGCATATTCGATCGCCGCCGAGAGCGTGAGCGAGGCGGGCACGCGAGGCGCTTCTGTCAGGACATCAGGCTCAGACGGCGCAGACGGTTGTTGCGCCGCGCGCGCGGCGCCGGTACTTCCGGATGCGAGCCAGAGGCTCATCGCGAGAACGAGGACGCGACAGTTCTTCTTCCCTCTCATCGCCGTGGCTTCCCTCCCAGGCGGATCCCGACGCGGGGCCCCATAAGGAGCGCCATTATAGCAGAGGGGACAGGTGGCGGGAAACGGCGCTCTCCGCCGCACCCCCTCTGGCGCATTTCTTGACACCATCTGAGCGCGATCAGTAACATTCCCTTTTTGGATCACGAGGACGAAGCCTTCTGAGAGACCCGAGGCGGGAGACGCGCGATGCCGATTGATCGGATCACCGTTCGCGGCGCTCGACAGCACAACCTGAAGAATCTCGATCTGGAGATCCCGCATCGCTCGCTCACGGTCATCACAGGGCTCAGCGGATCGGGCAAGTCGAGCCTCGCCTTCGACACCCTCTATGCCGAAGGCCAGCGACGGTACGTCGAATCGCTCTCGGTCTACGCTCGGCAGTTCCTCGATCAGTTTGAGAAGCCGGACGTGGACTCCATCGAGGGGCTCTCGCCCGCCCTCTCCATCGAGCAGAAGACCGTCAGTCGCAGCCCGCGCTCGACCGTGGGGACGGTCACCGAGATCTACGACTACTTGCGCGTGCTCTTCTCGGCGATCGGCAAGCCGCATTGTCCCGAGTGCGGGCGCCCCATCAGTCGGCAATCGGTCGAGCAGATCGTCAAGGCCGTCCTGGATCTCCCGCCGGGCGAGCGGGTGATGATCTTGGCTCCGATCGTGCGCGGGCGCAAAGGGGAGTTTCGAAAAGAGCTGCAGAAACTGGCTCAGTCGGGTTTCGTGCGCGCGCGTATTGATGGCGAGTTGCGCGCCCTCGATGAGGAGATCAAGCTCGACAGGCGAAAGAATCACACGATCGAGGTCGTCGTGGATCGGCTGCTCTTGAAGCCGGGCGTTCAGGAGCGCCTGGAGCGCTCGATTCGCACGGCGCTCAAGCTCACCAGCGGGATTGTGCTCATCGCTGTGGTGGACGGCCCGGAGCAATTCTATTCGGAGAAGATGGCGTGCATCGAGTGCGGACTGTCGGTCCCTGCTCTGGAGCCGCGCTCCTTCTCCTTCAACAGTCCCTATGGGGCATGCCCCGAGTGCCAGGGTTTGGGGACCAAGAGCGAGATCGCTCCGGAACGGATGATCCCCGATCCGACGCAGCCGCTGGATCGGCTCCAGATGCTCACGTTCGATCGAACCCTTGGGGGGTATCTGAAGGACGTGCTCCTGGCCATCGCCCGCCACTATCGCGTCGCGCCGACGTGTCCGTTTCTTGAGCTGCCCGCCCGCGTGAAAGAAGCCTTCTTCTACGGCCTGAAGGAGCGGATTCCTGTCGAGCATAACGGCTCTCAGTATCGGTTGCAGTGGCCGGGCGCGGTCGCCCTGCTTGAGCGTCACTTGGAGCGCGAGTCGGAGGATGGCGAGGATGAGAAGGCCGCGCTCTATCGCGCGCTCGTCCGGACGGTGCCGTGTCCCGCCTGTCAGGGGAAGCGATTGCAGCGAGCGAGCCTGGCCGTGCGCGTCGCGGGGCGCTCGATCGCCGATTACGCGGCGCTTCCCATTCGGGAGGCGGTTCGGGTCTTCCGCGATCTCCCCGAAGCGTTGACGCCTCGCGAACGGCAGATCGCCGAGCCCCTGCTGCGAGAGATCTGCGCGCGGTTGGAGTTCCTGGAGACGGTGGGCGTGGGGTATCTGACGCTGGATCGTCCGGCCTCCACGCTCTCAGGAGGCGAAGCGCAGCGCATTCGCCTGGCGACGCAGATCGGATCGCAATTGCGCGGCGTGCTCTATGTGCTCGATGAGCCCTCGATCGGTCTTCACCCGCGCGATAACGCGCGCTTGCTCGCCACGTTGGAGAAGCTGCGCGATCTGGGGAATACGGTCGTCGTCGTCGAGCATGATGAGGCGACGATCCGGCGCGCCGATTATGTGATTGATCTCGGTCCGGGCGCCGGCGTGCATGGGGGGTATGTGGTCGCCTGCGGTCCGCCGGAGGTCATCGCGCGGCATCCGGATTCGCTCACGGGGCAGTATCTCTCCGGACGCCGGCAGATCCCCATTCCCCCGACGCGCCGTGCGCCGGGCGACCGCGCCCTCACCGTTCATGGCGCGCGCGCCAATAATCTCAAGAACATCACCGTCTCATTCCCCTTGGGGCTGTTCATCTGCGTCACGGGCGTCTCCGGATCGGGCAAGTCCACGCTCGTGGACGAGATCCTCTATCGCGCGCTCGCGCGTCATCTTTACGGGAGCCCGCTGGAGCCGGGCCCGCATGATCGAATCACGGGACTCGAACACGTGGACAAGGTGATCGAGATTGATCAATCGCCCATCGGGCGAACGCCGCGCTCGAATCCGGCCACGTACGTGGGCGTCTTCACCTTCATTCGCCAGCTCTTCGCCGGATTGCCCGAGGCGCGCGAGCGCGGCTATAAGCCCGGACGGTTCAGCTTCAACGTCAAGGGCGGGCGGTGCGAGGCCTGTCAAGGGGATGGGGTCAAACGCATCGAGATGAGCTTTCTTCCCGATGTGTACGTGACCTGCGACGTCTGTCGCGGCGCGCGATATAACCAGGAGACGTTGAGCGTGCGCTACAAGGGGTATTCGATCGCCGATCTTCTCCGCATGACGGTGGAGGAAGCGTACGCTCTGTTGGAGACCATCCCGCCGATTCGGAACAAACTGCAGACTTTGCTCGAAGTCGGCCTCGGATATATCGAACTCGGCCAGCCGGCGACGACCCTCTCCGGCGGCGAGGCGCAGCGCATCAAGCTCGCCCGCGAATTGAGCAAGCGGGCGACCGGACGAACGGTCTACATCCTCGATGAGCCGACAACCGGCCTGCATTTCGAGGACGTGCGGCGCTTGCTCGAAGTCCTGCAACGGCTCGTTCATATGGGCAATACGGTGATCGTCATCGAGCACAATCTGGAAGTGATCAAATGCGCCGACTGGATCATTGACCTCGGCCCCGAGGGTGGAGAGGAAGGGGGATGGGTCGTCGCCGAAGGGCCTCCGGAGGTGATCGCGCGCACGCCCGGCTCCTACACGGGACAGGCGCTCGCCCCGATCCTCTTCGGCGCCCACACCGCATCTTCGGCCTCATAGATCGCGGGCATCTCCTCGAAGTCGCGTCCTTCTCCCCGGATGTGCCGTCCCTCATGCGAGAACTCCTGGCCAACGGTCGGTCATCCCCGGCGCGTCACAGAAAGCGGCATGTGAACGCGAGCTTCGGTTTCGGAGAGAACGCCGAATGAGGACGAGAAGATTGGTCATCGGCTGGATCGTCGCACTTCTGATCCTGGGGGGATTCCCATTTCGCCTCACCGCCAAGCAGCGCTCTTCTCCGTTCGATCCCTGGCGCTTTCTGACAGCCCGGTATCATCCTCAGCGGTTGATCATCAAGCGGCGAGGTGGGACGCGCCCGCAGGTCGTCACCTTGCGGAAAGGCGAAGACGTGCTCGCTCGATTGAGCGCCTTGCAGTACGAGGACGACATCGAATACGCGGAGCCCGATCTGCTCTACGTCGCCGATCGAGTGGTCCCGAATGATCCGAGCTTCGCCAACCTCTGGGGCTTGGAGATGATTCGTGCACCGGAAGCCTGGAAGGTGACCAACGGCAGCCCTGAAGTCGTCGTCGCCGTGATTGATACCGGCATTGACTACACGCATCCCGATCTGCAAGGCAACATCTGGGTGAACGCGGGAGAGATCCCCGACAATCTGCGCGACGATGATGGCAACGGCTACGTGGACGACGTCTACGGCTACAATGCGATCGCGCCCCTGCGCCCACCGATGGACGATAATCGGCATGGCACGCACGTGGCGGGGACGATCGGCGCTGTCGGGGATAATCAGATCGGGATCGTCGGCGTGAATTGGCGGGTGAAGATCATGGCGCTGAAGTTCCTCGATCGGGACGGCTCCGGGTATCTCTCGGATGCGCTCGAGGCGATTGACTACATCCTCACCATGAAGCGACGCGGGGTGAACATCCGCATCGTGAACGCCAGTTGGGGCGCGGATACCTATTCGCGCGCCCTGGAGGAGGCGATCCAGCGGCTTCAGAATGAAGGGATTCTCTTCGTCGCCGCGGCCGGAAACGGGAGTACAAGCGCGAAGCAGTATCCCGCCGCTTATGAGGGCGTGCTCTCGGTCGCCGCCGTGGATCAAAGCGGAGACCTCGCGTACTTCTCGAACTACGGTGATTGGGTGGACCTCGCGGCTCCCGGTCGGGCGATCCTGAGCACCGTTCCTGGTGGTGGCTATGCGAGCTTCAGTGGGACCTCGATGGCGACGCCACATGTGGTGGGCGTAGCGGCCTTAGCGCTCTCGGTGCGGGACGTTTCGCCGAGCGAGCTCGAGCACGCACTGCGTCAGGGGGTTCAGCCACACCCCACCCTCGCGGGAAAGGTCGCAACCGGGGGCATCGTGGATGCGCTGGGGACGTTGGGAGCCCTCGATGCCGATGACCCCGCCAAGGTGTGCGAGAAGGACTGTCCACCGACGGTCTCCCTCTCAGCCAGCCGTCTCGTGGTGGACGATGGGGAGACGGTCATCTTCACGGCCAACGGGAGCGATCCTGATGGGGATCCGCTCACCTACCGGTGGGAGACTACGGCTGGGACACTTCGCGCCGGGATCACCGAAGCCACGCTTGATACAACGGGCGTCAATCCCACGCCCGGGGCTTCTCCCGTTGTGGTCGTCGTCACCGTCACTGTGGACGACGGGCGCGGCCATTCGGCCTCGGCCAGCCGTGGCATCACCGTTCGTCCGCCGAAT
>Ga0073931_100313_pt1 | contig 16700 bp, 10 predicted proteins | sample DewCreD2012metaG_4_FD_76899 | JGI IMG/M metagenome (GOLD analysis project Ga0073931, IMG submission 76899) | Hot spring sediment bacterial and archeal communities from British Columbia, Canada, to study Microbial Dark Matter (Phase II) - Dewar... ...
GAATACGCCACTTTAGGCGAACCGCTCCCAACGGGTTGGGAGCAACGCCTAACCGTCCTTCAAGGCGATGTGAGAGATGGCTCGTTAGTTCGGTCAGCGATGAAGGGTGTGGATAAGGTCGTCCATGCGGCGGCGGCGCTTCCCCTTTGGCATCCCCGCGACATTTTCACGACCAATGTGGAGGGCACTCGCATCGTTTTAGAAGAAGCCCGTCGGGCAAAGGTAGAGCGCGTCGTCTTCATCTCGTCCACTTCCGTCTACGGCATCCCTGAAAAGCATCCCCTTGACGAAGACGACCCATTGCAAGGTGTCGGACCTTACGGCGAAAGCAAAATTTGGGCGGAGCGGTTGTGCCTTTCAGCGCGGCAACAAGGGATGGTCGTGCCAATTGTCCGCCCAAAAACTTTCGTCGGTCCCGCTCGCTTGGGCGTTTTCCAAATCCTCTTTGACTGGATTGAGCGAGGCAAGCCCATCCCAGTCATTGGCGATGGGACGAACCGCTATCAGTTGCTGGATGTGGACGATTTGGTGGATGCCCTCTTGCGCTTGCTGACTTTGCCCTCCGAACAAGTCAATGCCACTTTCAACATCGGCGCTGAGCGCTTCGGGACGGTTCGGGAAGATGTGCAGGCTCTTTGCGACCATGCCGACACAGGCGCTTATGTCGTCCCTACACCTGCCCCGTTGGTCAAAGCCGTCTTGCGGGTGTTGGAAGTTTTGCATCTTTCGCCTCTTTACAAGTGGGTTTACGGGACAGCGGACAAAGATTCCTTCGTGGCGATTGAACGAGCCAAGGAGCGTTTGGGTTGGCAACCTCGCTATAGCAACGCGGAAGCCCTCTGCCGCACTTACGATTGGTATCGGGCAAACAAAGAGAGGCTCAACCATCGGGAAGGTGTCACCCATCGCGTGGCGTGGCGGCAAGGGGCTTTGCGGTGGGTTCGCGACCTTTTGCCGTCGGGTAAAAGGCGATAGGCAAGGAACGGTGAAAGGCAATGACCCATCGGACAAAAAGGGACAAAGGGGCAGAAAGGCAAGGGGGCAAGGGGGCAGGTGGGGATAGCCGTCACGGCGAAACTGCCCTTCCCCTTTTTTGCCGACCTGTTCTCAAAAAGCGGCACGCCCGTTGGCGTGGCAACCCTTGCCTCTTTGCCTCATTGCTCGCTTGCCTCCTTTTTTACCCGTCGGTGTCGCTCGTCGCTTTGGTTTTTGCGAAACCCAGTTGGGCTCAACCCCCACCCCCAAAAGGGGTTGCGAGCCACGAGGATGAAAGGGCAATCAATGGCGGCAATGCGGATGTCCCAGTTCAACCTTTAGAGCGGTCAAGGGAAAGTGAGTTGTCAGGCGCAGGGCAAAAAAGGGAAGGCAATGAAGGAACGCCTTCGCCCGCTGAGCGAGTGGGCAAAAAGAGAAAGCGACCCTTCTCCCTGAAGTTAGAGGCGCGGGGTGCTCTTAGTCTCGTCTACCAAGTCGGCAGCACCGTTCAAGGCACTCCTCAAGGGCGCCAAACTTTCGCCAACGAATATTTCGGCATGACGAAAACTTTCAGCCCTTATGGCTCGCTGAATTGGGATTGGCAAATTGGCAACCTGCGTTTGCAAGGGGACTGGACGCCTTTTTCCTACTCGCCCACAGCCCGCCGCTTCCTCGCCGAATACAATGCGGGCAGCACCAAGTTCACCTTCGGCAACCTTTCCATGAATTTGCAAGGCAACCAGTTCGTTTCCTTCTCCCGTTACGCTCAGGGGCTGCAAATCAAGCAGCAGTTGGGCAAGGTGGGCGACTTAACGCTGGTGACTTTTGAGACGCCGTCGCGGGTGGTCACCGAGACTTTCGCCGGCAAAAATTCGCCTGGTCCCTACTTTTTGCGCAGCAGCCCTATCATTGAAGGCAGCGAACAAGTGCGGGTGGACGAGCGACCGTTACGGCGAGGGGTTGACTACCAGATTGACTACAACTACGGGCAACTCATGTTCGCCACGCCCATCCCACCCACTTCCACTATCGCCGTCAGTTACGAGACGGTCGGGTCAGGGGGCGTAGGGCGATTTGTCGGTTTGCGCACCAACCTAAAGACAGGCGAAGGGAGTTTGCTGGGCATTACCTTTTTGACACAGCAAGTGCCTTTCTCCCTCACCAGCAGCGAGCGCCGCCATCGGCGGGAAGAGTTTCAAGGGAACGGGACAGTCGGACCGTTCTTGCTGCAAACTCGCCCTATCGTCACAGGCAGCGAGCAAGTGTTCGTCAACGGCATCCTTCAATCCCGCGACAATCACTATCGCATTGACTACCAGACAGGTTTGGTCACCTTCCTCCAACCTGTCCCTGTCGGGGCACTGGTCGTCGTGGAGTATGACCAAGCCTTAGGGCGAATCACGCAGTTGGGCGCCTTGCGATTGTTGGGTTTGGACTTTGGCGCTCGCTTGAAATCGCTGGGTCGGTTGAGCGTGCAGTTGGGGCAAAGTGCGGGGGCGGCAAGGAGCGGGATGGCGGCGGAGGTGGCGTTGGGCGATGAGCGGCAGCGTTTCGCTTACAACCTGCGTTGGCGGCGCATCTCGCCCAATTTCACCCGCATTGACAACACGGACTTCTTCCGCAGCGAGTCGGGGCTTTTTGCCGATGTCCGCTATGAATTGTTGCCTGGCTTGTCGCTGACCAGTCAATGGCAAAACAGCACCAGCAAAGGGCAATTGTTTTTCGGCTTAACGCCAACTTCCGACAGCGGGGCAGCAGACAACGAAAGCAGCAACCGCAATTTCAGCCTCCAACTCTCCTTTGACCGTCCCAAAGCGCCTCGCGTGCAACTGAGCCATCAGCGCCTTTCCACCCGCTTTTCAGGGACGGAGAGCGCCAAGACCCTTACGACGGCTTACTTGAGCCACCAGATGGGTCAATTGAGTTTGGAGGGCGCTTTTGAGCATTCCCGTGACCGCAGTCAATCGCCTTCCGCCAACGCTCCTGCCAACCCTTTGCTGAACTTGGCGGCGACGACCCGAAAGCGGTTCAGCCTCGCTTATCGCCCAGGCAGCAAAGTCACCGCCCTCTTTGACTGGACACAAAATGCCTCCGACAGCCCACAACAACAATTCCGCTCCAAAGCGACGCAACGGGTCTTCTCCCTTTCCTACACTCCTTGGCAAAGTTTGCAAATCAGCCTCTCTCATCAGCAACTCAGCGGCGCCAGCAGCATCAGCGCCTTGTTGGGCGGAAGTTACTTGACGGGGGTGGCGGGAAGCGGGTTGTCGGGTCTTGGAGTCGGCGGCGCTATCGGTTCCTTCGGCGGTTCTTACGGAGCGACGGGCTTTGGTGGCTATGGCACTTTTGGCGTTGGGACTTGGCAAAGCACACCTTCGCCCTTTGGGAGCGGAAGCGGTTGGTCAACTTTTGGCACTTCTCCGACTTGGGGTGGGAGCAACATTCCCAATAGCCTGCCCAACAGTTGGGGAACACCGACGCCCTCTCGTTCCCGCCAACTTATCCCAAGCCCTCTCCCAGTGACGCCTTCCCAACGCCTTGGCGGCGCCAGTTCGGTCACTTCCTTTGCGATCGCTTGGACACCTCTGCAACGCCTCTCCTTGTCGCTGGACTGGACGACCAATGCCGACAAAGGGTCAGCGGAAGTCGGCAGCCTCCGGCAACGCTTGCTCAGTGTGAGCGGGACTTGGCAACTGAGTGACCGATGGAACCTTTTGGCTCAATTCGGTCGCGACCGAGCCAGTGACCTAACTCAACTCAACGAATCCCTCACCCTTTCAGGGTTGGTCGGGTTGACTTGGGGGCGCTACGACGGGTTGCAGGTGACCTTGACCTTCCAAAAATTGCGCATCCAAAACCTAAGGTTGGTCGGGCGGCTTCCTCAACTGGACGAGACCAACTATTCGGCGCTCACTTTGGCGGTTCAAGTGCCTATCGCCCATCGCTGGACAACTTCCTTTCGGGCGGCATGGATGCAACACAAAAGCCCGCCAGGGCTTTACGGCGGACGCTTCCGCAACTTGGAGATGGAAGCCGATGTAAGTTACCGCCTCAACCGCTACCTTGACTTCTCCCTCATCTGGACGCACACCCGTCGCAACGGCGACCGACCCGAACAAGACTACCGCGCCAGTTTGTTCCGAGCCGCTTTGAACGCCCGATTTTGAGGCAAGTCGCTTCGCCCTCCCTCTTTGTGCCCTTCGTCCCACCCAAAGGGGTTAGGCTGGGCGCAGATGGGGTAATTTTTTTGCGCCAACCCTCGCAAGGGGCATCGGGCAAACCAAGCAAAAAGTCGGGGCGGCTTCCCGCTGCGGCGATGCGACCATGCAACCTGACAAGGGAAAGGCAAGTCAGCAAATGGGGAAACCAACACATCGGCAAATTTTTCGGCAAGTCGGCAGATGGGCAAATCGGCAGGTTGGGATGGGCAAATGGGCAGGCTTGCTGATGGTGCTGCTTTGGGGAACGGTGGGATGTGGAGGCGGAGGGCGATCAGCGCCCATCCCGTCACCTCCCAACCTACCCAGTTTCCTTTTTGCCGTCCAATCCACGCCGCCGGGGGCAGAAATTTGGTTGGACGGTCGTTCAACAGGTTGGCGCACGACTCTCCTCGGCGGCGACCCTTCGCCTTTGCCAACGCCTTCCGTCGGGAGGCACTTGGTGACTTTGAAGGCATCAGGCTATCATGATTGGCATCAGTGGGTTGAGTGGACGAGAGATGGCTCGGTCATCGTGAAAGCCGTCATGACCGTCGCCGATCAGCCGCTGGGCACTTTGACGGTCACTTCCGACCCGCCTAACGCCCGCCTGTCGGTGGACGGCGAGGACACAGGCAAAACGACGCCCGTCACCCTCTCCTTGCCCCCTTCCCGCCACGCCATCGCATTGACTTTGGACGGTTATTTGACTGCCTACGACATCGTGGACATCCCTTCAGGCGGGAGCGTTTCCCTTCACCTGCCTTTGACCCGTCAAGACCAAGGCATCCTGACGGGGACAATTTACGACCGATTTGGCAACGGACCTTTCGGGGCGACCGTGCAATTGCGGGATAGTCAGGGCAATGTGGTGGCGACGACCCGCACGACTGCCTTCGGCGCTTTTCAGTTCACCCGTCTCGTCCCTGGCACTTACCAAGTGACGGCAGAAATGAGGGGGGAAGGGGTTCGGGAAGTCGCTTACTCCGACCCTCTGACTGTCTCCGCAGGTCAAAGAACCCATGCAACCCTCGTCCTCTTTCCTGCCGACCTTTTGGGGGATGTGGAAGGGGTCGTTCAAACGCCCGACGGTCGTGCTGTCCCTGACGCTCAAGTCGCCGTCCTTTACTACGCCGCTGGGTTGGATTTCGTCTTGACGAGCCGACGGACGAAAACGGATAGTCAGGGGCGATTTTTGTTTGTCGGGTTGCCCGCCGCCCAACAGGTGCTGATTGCCCGAAAGGCTGGCTATCAGCCGGTGCAAACACAGGTGACGCCCAAACGAGGGGAACGGGTGTCCACAACCATCACCCTTGCACCTTTGACGGGGAGCGTCCCTTCTGTCAACCCTCCGACGAAAGTCTTTGCCATCGCCGAAACGCTGCCGACCAGCGGAAGCGGCAGGCGGGTCGGCAGTTACCGTCAGTTTTTGCTCCGCCAGTTGCGACGGCACGGTCACCCTTTAGCAGTTCGTCTGCTTCAAAATGGCAGACGGTCTCATTCACTTCCCAGCCGTTTCTTCCCCGAAGGTTTCATCGGGCAAGTGGAAATCGGTTGGCAACCTCCTTCTGCGCGCCCATCGGAACTGTTGTTGGGCTATCGCGTTTATCGGAGCATCCCGACGGCATCGGGTTGGCAATTGCGGATGGTCGTGGACGAGCCCGAACAAACGGTCGTCGCCGACATCGGTTATGACTTGACGGTCGGTCAAACTTACCGCTACGCCGTCAGCGCTGTGACCTTGAGGGGACAAGAGACGGCGAAGAGTGAGCCGGCGGAGACGACAGTGTTGCCGCCGTTGCGGTTGCTCTCGCCCGATAACGGTGCCGCTGTCCCTCAATCGGGGCTCGTTTTCCGATGGCAACCTATCGGAGGCAGCGTGCCTTTCTTCGTCGTGCAAGTTTACAGCGACGCTGAAGCGCTCCTTTCTGGTGACCCTGTTTGGGACAGCGATGTCCTCGTCGGTGTTAACGAAATCCCTTACAGTGGTCAAAGGTTGCTCAACGGCAAGACCTACTTTTGGGTCGTTATCGGCTTGGACGCTCGCGAGTGGCAAACTGCCAACGCCTTCACCGTCAGCGAAGTTCGGCAGGTGGTGATCGCTGGTGATTGACGGAGTAAGCCAGCGGGCGGGAGTGCAGGGTAGCAAGCCTTTCCTTTCGCTCTTTGCCACTCGCTCTTTTTTGTTCGCTGTCGTTTTGCTGATGGTGGGTGGTGTTCTCCTTTCGCAACCGATGTCTTCGTCCTTCAACGCCCACCTTTCGTCCCGTCTTGCAGGGCAACTGTTAGACACTCGTCCTTTTGCGGGGAAAGCGCAAGGCGTTGTTGGGGCATTGGGCGTGCCGACGCGGGGGGTGTCGCCCGAACAAATCCGCACCCTTGCCCGCCACCTCGCCCTTGACTTGGATGCCGAGTTGCAAGCGACCCGTCCGAAGGTGATTGATTGGCTCATCCGATATGGACGATGGCGACCTCATCAACGGCTGGGCATAGACGCCCTCATCGCTCCCAAAGATGCGCCATCCCGTTCCCGCCAAGCCATCGGCGCTGGCAGCCTTACTTTTCAGTTCCAAAACTTTCCCGCCGCCATTGAAGCCCGTTTGCGTTCTTTTCTTCAAACGGCTTTGCCTTTGCTCACTGACCTTTACGGTCCGCCCATCACGAGCCCGCCAGGAAGCACCCGCACGGTGACGGTCGTGTTGGACGAGAGTTTGCAGGCGTTGGATGGAGGCGTTTACGACGCTGCCACTGACACCATCCGCTTGCCAGAATTCGTCCCGACGAGGGGTTTTGATTGGTTCAATTTGTTGCACCAAGTTTTGCACGCCTTTCGCGGACCGCTGTTGCTGAGTTTCCCTGCTTGGGAGGAAGGGATGGCGCGGGCGGCAGCGCTCATAGCGGCAAAACGCTTGCGGGATCAAGGCGCAGCGGAACTGGCAAATTTTGACCCCAAAGACCCTATCAATGGTGACCCATTGTGGGTGCTGCCGCTTTACGATTTGCTCAACCAGCCGCCGCTGGGCAACCCGACTTTTCTTGGACCGTCAGGTTTTCAACCGATGGCGTTTTGGCGGATGGGGATGAGCGCAGCGGCGTGGCTGAAAGTTGCCGCCGAAAATGCCCGATGTTTTCAGCAGTTCAACACCGCTTTGCTTGCCCAACCCGACCCTTTCACGGTGCGGGGCGACACCGTTGCCCTTGTGGAACTGATGAGGGGCATCGCTCCAACCGTGGAAGGGCAAGATTTTCGTGACTGGTATCGCCGCCAATATGTGTTGGACACAGGCGTCACCATCGGACCGAAACTTTACACCTTCGCCGTCCCTTTGAACACGGGCATCTTGCTCATCCTCAACCATTACCGCACCGTCCAAATCGCCACGCCGTCAGGGCTGGTCGTGGATGAGCAACCTTTTACGGGTGTTGTGGCGCAGTTGCGATACCGCAACGACCAAAGTGATGATTTGTTCGCTGAGGAGGGCAACGAAGCGGAGATCGTGGATGGCGAAGGGTTCATCGCTCCGCAGTTTTTCAACATCGGCGGCGCCAACCTGATTTTCGTGGACATCTTTGCCAACAACCTTGCCATGACCGTTCCGTTCCCTTACATGGTTCGGGGAGAAGAAAACAACGAAAACCCGATTTGGGGTGGCGTGCTGGGCGCATTGGAAGGCACGGTCGCCATCCGCTTTAACGAATTGACAGACCTTTCGCCCGTCTCCGTCACCCGAGGCGTTTTCGCCATCAAGCAAGGTGTGGATTTGGGCAGCCTCTATCGCTTGCGCATCACCCATCGGGCAGAAGGGACGGCAGAAAACACGGAATGGCGCGACGGCGCCTTTGATTTTCTTTGCCTGCTCGTGCGGTCTCGCCCATCGGTTGTCACCCTTCAAACGAGCCTACCAGCGGGCATCCATCTCTTTACCGTCCCGCTTTTTCCTGTCGCCAGTGACGAAGCGCAAGCGTTGGGCATCCCACCTGACCAACTTCTGTTAGCCCACTGGAATCCGACCCGCCCTGGCGACTTCAAATACGAACTCTACCCTCGCATCACGACGCCGATGATGCCCGGCGTCGGCTATTGGCTCAAAGTGATGCAGGATGTGACTTTGCAGGTGCAAGGGACACCGTTGCAGGAAGGCGAACTGTATCAAGTGCCTTTGGCAGGCGGTTGGAATCAAGTCGGCAACCCTTACGCCCGCGATTTGCCCGTCAGCGAAATCAGAGCCGCCTTGGGAGCGCAACAGCCCGTTGACCTTGCGACGGCTCAGCAACAACAGTGGCTGGATGCGACCGTGTGGGTTTGGGACCCACAACAGCGGCGTTATCAAATCGCCCAAACCGTTCGCCAATGGCAAGGGTTCTGGCTCAGAGCCTTGCGTCCCGGCGTTCGGTTGGTCTTCGGGGGTGCCCGACAACGCAGAGGCAGGGACGCAAATCAGCGGTTCGGCGGCGGGAAAGTCCCTCGTGTCCTCGTCCCGTCGCCTGTCACCCAACCCCCGCCTCTTTGGAGCGTTCAGTTCGCCGTCGTGGCGGAAGGGATGGCGGATACAGAAAACCGCTTCGGAGTGATTCGGTCGGATGCCACGACGATGCGCCTTGCCAAGCCACCGCCCGTGCCCGACACGATTTGGGCAGCATTTTTAGGCGACGACGGGGAAGGGTTGGCGCATGAGTTTCGCCCTGACCGTCCCACACAACGCTGGCGTTTCCTCGTTGTCAATGGCACGAACGCACCCTTGCCCATCGCGTTGGCATGGGATGGTTTAGCCTCTGTGCCTCCCTCGGTGCGGGTTTGGCTGACGGACACTGTGACGGGGGAATCTTTCTCCTTGCGCCAACGCAGCCGTTACACCTTCACGGCGCAGCCGGGGGAGAAGCGACAATTCCTCGTGAGCGTGTTCAACCGCAGTGGTGAGCCGATGATGCGCATCGTCTCGGTGCAACCTTTGCGGGGGCGGGGCGTGATGGTGCAGGCAGTGGTGACGACTCCGATGTCCCTGCAGGTGCAAATTCGCACTTTGACGGGGCGAATTATCCGCGAATTTGGCGTGAGCGCTGTCGGGCGCGCCTCTTTCGTCTGGGACGGTCGGGACGCAAGCGGCAAGTTGATGCCGCCAGGTCCTTACCTGCTCGCCGTGACCGCTCGGGATGAGGAGGGGCATCAACAGCAAGCCCTTCGGGCGGTGATGCTCCGATGAGAAACAGCAGGCAGTTGGGCAGGTGGGCAAATCGGAAAGGCAGCAACGAGCGGCTAAGAGGCATGTTTCTTCCCTTAATTGCCTGCCTGTCTTCTTTCCTTCCCGCTGCCCTTTCCCTCTGCCTTGCTGGTTCGCTGCTTGTTTGTTTGGCGGGTTGTAGCGGGCTGAAACTGCCTGCTGGTCCCGTCGTGCCGACCGTGCCTGTTAGCGGGCGAGTTTTGGAAAGCGGTTTGCTGGAGGACAAACCTCTTTCGGGTGCGCGGGTGGTCATCAACGGGAGTGCTCCTGTCCTCACTGACTCAGACGGTCGCTTCCTCGCCGATGTGCCCGTGCCGACTGCCAGCGGTGCTTCCCTTCGGGTCGTCGTGACCGTCGCAAAACATGGCTACAGCACTCACATTAGCGAAGCCTCCGTCTCTTCATCGGGGGGTGATGTGGGCAACATTTACCTTGTGCCCGTCTCTGGCAGCAGCAGTTTGGGCGGACGGGTCGTGGAAAAAGGGTCGGGTCGTCCCATCCCAGCGGCAGAGGTGCAATTGCTTGTCAGTGGTGGGGCGAGCCGCCGCACTATCACAGCGGCGGATGGCAGTTTCCTGCTCAGCGGCATCACACCGCCTGAGGGAGAATTTGGCTTGCGGGCGCGCCATCCCGATTACCTCGCTGTCCTCAACCCTCAAACGGGTGAGTTGACGGTGACCGTGAATTTGCGTTCGGGCGATGAGCGGACAAATAGCGTCATCGTGGAGTTGTTTCCTTTGGGCACACCGACGAGACTGACAGGCAGCGTCTTCAAAGGCGAAACCTTAGAGCCCGTCGCCAACGCAACGGTGTGGGTCGGGGATAAACGAGGGACGACGGATGTGAACGGCAATTTCGTCATCTCAGACGCTCCGACAGGCGGACAAGTGCCTGTGCGGGTGGAGCCGCCCGACACCACCTTGCAGCCGCTGACGGAAAACTTGACCATCAACGGCGAACCTTTGTTGCTCTTTTTAGGGACGGCAGGAAGCCAATTGCCGCCCTTCCCTTTCACCATCGCGGGCAAGGTGACTTTGGAAGGCGAAAGCAACCACAGTGGTGTGCGGGTGGAAGCCCTTCGGGATGGCTCCGTCGTGGACGCTGCCATCACCGATGTGGATGGGCGCTATCAAATGTGGCTGCCGCCAGGGACTTACACCCTGCGGGCAAGTCACGACGGCTTTCAGACCGTCACGCAGACCGTTCGGCTTTTGCCGGGCATGGCGGTAAGGGATGTGAATTTCACTTTGCCGCGTCAATCGGCAAAGATGCGCCGTGCGGCACAATTTTCACGGTAAGGAGGTTGACCGACGATGCGGTGCACCGTCTTGTTGCTTCTCCTGTCAGTCGCATTGGCTGGCTGCCTCGGAGGAGGTGGCGGCATCAACCTTGCCGTTGGGACGGAAGCCACTATTCGGGGCTTTGTGCGGGATGCTAACAACAATCCTGTCGCAGGGGCTGAAGTGAGCACTTTCGTCAACAACCAAATTGTTAGGACGACCAGCGGGCAAGACGGCAGTTTTGTCTTGCGCTTTCCCTTGACGAGCCAAACGGTGGTCACAGTGACCGCTCAAATGGGCAACCAATCTGCCTCTGTCCCTGTCCTTGCCAAGCCGGGGGCGGAAACGACAAATGTCATCCTTGTTTTAGGCTCTCCCTTCTCTGGCGGGGGAGTTGGGGCAGAAACTCCACCGCCGCCGCCTTTCTGATGCCCGAAAGGGGCGAAAAAGAGATGCGTCGCTTTTTCGTCTGGGTCGGCGCTTTTGTCGCTCTGGCAATTGTCATCGGGGTGTGGGGGTTACGGGCTCGTCGCCCTCTTTCTCCGCCGCCCAAACCGTCGGAGGCGAAAGTTAGCCCGACTTCACCGAAAGCCACCTTCACCATTGAAGGCGTGGAAGGCTTGACACTCCAGCAGGACGGTCGGAAAGTTTGGGAACTTTTTGCCGACACCATCACCCTTGACAAAGCCCAAACCCAAGCGACGGCTCAGGGAATCCGAAAGGCGATTTACTACGACGCACAAGGTCGCCCCCTCTTTTGGCTTTCGGCTCAAACCCTTCGCTACGACGCCAACGCGGGAATTGTGACGGTGGAAGGCAATTTGACCGTGCACGCTCAACTTTCTCAACAGGAGGAGGGACGAAAGGCGGCGGCAAAAGGCGAATGGGTTGCGACGGCAGAACGGGCGATTTGGCGGGAGCGGGAGCAAATTTTGGAAGCCTTCGCCGTTCAAGGGCAAACTCAGGATACCCGCTGCTTCGTTCAAAAAGTTCGCTACGCTCCCAACCAAAAAGCGTTAGAGGGCAGCGGCGGTGTCGTCCTTTTGCGACCGAACCTTCAACTCACTTGCCCGTCGGTGCGGGCGAATTTGGCGGAACGCACTTATCAAGCCCGACCGCCCGTGCAAGTCGTGTTGTGGGTCGGAAAACAATCGCTCCTTCCCTTCACTTTGACCGCTCAAAAGCCGTCCCCTCCCACGACCGAAAAAGCCAAACCCGAAGAGAAAGCCAAGCCGCGAAAGATTCGCTTGAAAAGCGACAAACCTGTCAACCTCAAAGGCGACGACCTCGTCGCCCAAGAAGTCGTCATCACTGAAGAAGGCGAGGATTACACCGTCACCGCCCAACGCGCCATTTACAACCGCCAAACGGAGCAAGTGCAAGTGGATGGTGGCGTCCGCTTTGAAGACCCCGAAACAATTGCGACAGCCCCTAAAGCCCAAATTGATGCCCGCCGACGCATCGCTACTTTCTTCGGTCCTGTGGAAGTGACCCTCAAGCCGAAAGCGGAACGCCAAGAAGGGCAAGAGGCAAAAGGGCAGGCGAGAACTTCGCCAACGCCGACAAAAGAGGCTCGGTCTGCTAAGGCATCGCCCGAAAAAGGAGCAGAACCATCACCGACGAACCCTGCCGAAAAACCTGCCGAACAAGCCGCCCCTCAAAAGCGGGAAAGTTTTCGGGAACGGGTTCGGCAGCGGGGCGGCAAGTTAATTTGCGAGCGGGCAGAATACGACTACCGAGAGCGCCGTGTCGTCGCCACAGGAAATGTCCAGTTTGAGCAACCAGGGCGTTACAAAGGGCGTGCCGACAAACTCACCTACTTGACCCGCGACGAGGTGCTGATTTTGGAGGGCAACATCGTCGTGGACGATGTGCGAAAGGGTCACCGAGTTCAATGCCCCCGCGCTGTCATCAACCTCCAAACCGACGACGCTCACTTTGACCCGCCCGTTTATGCCGAGTTGATCGTCACCGAGGAAGAAGAGAAGCCGAAAGAGGAAACGCCAAAAAAGGAAGCACCGAAGGAAGAAAAGCCCAAAGAAGAACCCAAGCCGACCGACGGGCAGAAAAGCAGCCGTTCAAAGGCAGGGGGCTGAGCCGCTGAAGGGGGAAGCGATAGCAGGAGGGGCGGCTAAGGGCAAAAAGAGACGGAATTGACTGCCTTGTCCGACGGAACTGGTCACCTCCACCCGACCGCCATGGGCTTCCGCCACTTGACGGACAAAGGCTAACCCAAGTCCCGCCCCTTCCCCGACGGCATTGGATGCCCGATACGACCGCTGAAAAATCAGGGGCAGTTCCGCCGGCGGGATGCCAATGCCTGTGTCTTCCACCTCCACGATGGCTTCCTGCTTGCTTTCTTTCCCCCGCACCCAAACCCTTCCGCCTTCTCGGTTGTATTTGATGGCGTTGCTGAGGAGGTTGGCGATAGCGCGCTCTATCAAATCGCGGTCGCCATGAACCCAAAGGGGATGGTCAGGGACTTCTACGGAAAGGGTCAACTGCCGTTCGGCACATTCCCCTTCGTGAGCGTTGGCGACAGACTGGATCGCCTCCCGCAGGTCAAACCGAACGGGACGAAGGGTCATCCCGTCCCGCAGGTCAACCATCACTTGCACCATTTGCTGAATCATGCTCAACACTCGGTCGGCTTGCTCGGCGATGATTTGAAAGGCTCGCTGACTGGTCGGCGAAATTTCCCCCAAAAATCCTTTCAACCCCGAAAGGGCGAAACCTCGGATGGCGGTCAGAGGCGACTTGATGTCATGGGCAAGGAGCGCCAACATCTCTTGCCGCTCTCGTTCCCGTCGGCGCATTTCCGTGATGTCCGAAAGGGTCGCCACCGTCCCGATGAACTGATGCTGCTCGTTGAACACAGGCATCAAAGTTGCCCGAAGGATTTTCCCGTCGGGAAGTGACCACTCCTTCGTTAAAGCGGGGTGCGGAGGATGAGCGACCAATCTCAACTCCTTGCCCACAAGGACGGCTAAAGGCGAAGTGACCTCGGTGACCTTCCGCCCCAACACCTCCGAGGGACGAAAGCCCAGCAAGGAAGCCGCCCCTTCGTTCAGGTAGGAAATCGTCCCATCGGGCAAAAGGACAAGGATGCCGTCGGGCAGGCTGGCAAGGACTAACCGAAACCGACTCTGCTCCCATTGAAGGGCACGCAACTGCTCTTGAGCGGATTGGGCTTGTTGGCGTAATTGCTCCAATTCCCGCATCAGTTGGGAGCGCGCCGATTGGTAAAGAGCGAGGAAGGAGTCCACTAACCCGCTCACTTCGGGTCTTGGGCGATAGGAGTAAAGGGCTTCTTCGCCTTCCCCACTGCGATGGAGCAAACCCGCTTGCACCAAAGCATCGGCGGCTATTCGCAACTCCCCTTCGGGACGCCCTAACCAAACGGACAATCCCCGAAGGGTGTCTACGGCTCGGTTAGTCGCCAAGAAAGTAAGGAGTTCCTGCTTCGTCGGTGTATCTAAGACCTGCTGCACAAAGGCTTTGAGGTCTTCAGGGAGCGCCTTCACTATGCCGCCTTTCTCCCTCAAGCCCAAGACCTCCCTTTACTCTGCCGTCACCTTGACCCGAAGGGGTTCCCGACGGCGCCGCCCCCGTTGGCGTTTGATGAGTTCGTAATCCAAGCCCGCCGCTTCTATCGCTGCCTGCCAACTGCCAAAGTAACGGGGAGATTGGGCGATGGCTAAAAGGTTGGGATAGTGACGCTGCATCGCCGTCACGCTTAAATCTTTCCCCTCGGCGTAAAGGCGCTGAATTTCCCGAAGGATGCTTTCCTTTGTCCACTTGCGGCGGCTAACGACCTCTTCGTAATTCAACCCCGCCGCTTCTATCGCCGCCCGCCAACTTCCAAAACGATGGCGGGCTTTGCGAAAGAGGGTCAAGTGATAACGCCATGCCCCGCTCAGTTCCTCTATCCGTCCCTCCCGATAGAGCCGTCGGATTTCTTCTATGATTTGCTGCTTGTCCGCTTCCGTTCTCTTTTGTCGCTGCCGGCGCAGATAGTCTTCGTAGTCAATCCCTGCCGCTCTCACGGCTTCTGCCCAACCCCCGAAAAGTTTTATGGCTGCCATCAACAGCGGTTGCCGATGTTTGATGATTGACGAAGAGCGCAAATCTACCCCTTGCCGATGGAGGGCTTGAATTTCCGCCAGCACCTCTTCAGGCGTCCATCGTTTGATCCGCATCACTTTTTCATAGTCAAAACCTGCCGCCTCTATGGCTGCCCGCCAACTGCCAAAGTATCGCCGAGAACATGCCGTCGCCACTAACTCAGGGAAAACCCGACGCACCGAAGCCATGTTCAATGGGACACCTTGAGCGTGCAACTTGCGAATTTCTTCAAGGATGCGCTCCTTTGACCAGCGCTGCCGTTTCGCCATCCGTCTCATAGCACCCCCGCAGGTTAACAGCGTTTTCTTTCGCCGAAAATTATAACCGCCCTCAACGGCTCCTTACCCGACATCACTAACTGCCATCTCCTTCAAAACCAATGGGCGCATCTTTTCGCTCAAGGGACGAAGGGAGCCTTTGCAGCCTTCCCGAACCCAAACCAACTCGGCAGCGATGCTGACGGCAATCTCCCAGACACTTTCACCGCCGATGTCAATCCCCAACGGAGCGTGAACCTTCGCCAGTTGCTCTGCCGTGGCGATGCCCAGTTCTTGCAATTCATCGTAGATGAGTTTGATTTTCCGCCGGCTTCCGATCATCCCGATGTAGGCGACTTTATCCACGAACTTGATGACTTCCCGCAACACATGGGCATCGTGCCGATGACCTCGCGTGACGATGACGATGTAAGTGTCACTGTCCATCGGTTGAGCGGCAACCGTTTGGGCGATGTCACCGACAAGGATATGGTCAGCATCAGGCAATCGTTCCCGATTAGCGAAACTGGGTCGGTCGTCCACGACGGTGACCTCAAATTCCAACAGAGCCAAAAGATGCGCCAGTGCCGCTCCGATGTGTCCTGCGCCGGCGATGATCAAGTGAGGGCGTGGCAACAACGGTTCGGCAAAAATTTCCGCCTCTATCCCCTCCATGAGGACTTTTGCGACTGCTTCATCCCGTTGCTCCACGACTTGCTGCGCCAGTTGAAGGGCTTCTTCAGGCAAATCTTTAGCCCTGTCGGGAGAACGGGCAACAACCCGAAAGCGACCGGCAAGTCGCTCGCTTTCGGGACACCCGAAAACACCCTCCATTTCCACCAGCCAACGATTGCCGACCAAATTTTTGTCGGAAGCGTCAATGACCGTCAGCAAAGCGCCCCTTCGTCGCTCCCGCAAGAACGCAGCGACCACTCGCCAAAGTTCGGCATGCTCATCGGGTTTACCATCCAGAAAAACTCGGGCTGTCCCGCCGCAAATCAGCCCGTCGTCCCAGCCGAAATCGCTGTCCAAATGCAAAGTCAAGAGCGTCCGTGCCCGTCGCCTCAAACATTCCAGCGCTACCCGCCGAGATTCTGCCTCCAAACAACCGCCCCCTAATGTCCCCGACGAACGCCCGTCGGAAAAGAAGAGGGCTTTCGCTCCCGGCTTTTGAGGTGTAGAACCTCGCGTCTCCACGACCTCCCCGAAGGCAAAGGGTTCTTCTCGCTCAAGGGCTTCCACGATTTGATAGAACACTTGTCTCATCGCCCATCACCTTCCGCCCACAAGTTTGGCGCAGATTGAAGGGGAAAATCGGGCTCTGGGACAAGGGCGCTCAAAGAAACCAAGTGTCGCTCAGAAGAATCAACAGGCGCTATCTCAAGGCTTTAGTCAAAGGTGAAGGCTCAAAGGGCATTGACTTTGAGGGGTAGAGGCGCTATAAAAAATGCGGTTGCGCGCGTGTCGGGCGCTGGGCAGGTGCGAGTGGTTAGCGGATTGGGCGAGGATGGACACGCGCGCAACCGTTCTCTTTTGTGCCTCACCGGCAACGGGGTCATCAACTTCCCCTCTTCTTCTTCACTCACACAAGCGGCTTTCTTCCTCGTCAAAATGAAGCAGGTGCGAAAAGGACTAAAGGGCTGAAAG
>Ga0073931_100315_pt1 | contig 16680 bp, 22 predicted proteins | sample DewCreD2012metaG_4_FD_76899 | JGI IMG/M metagenome (GOLD analysis project Ga0073931, IMG submission 76899) | Hot spring sediment bacterial and archeal communities from British Columbia, Canada, to study Microbial Dark Matter (Phase II) - Dewar... ...
TGACTGATGATGAATTTAAAATTGTAGAGAAGATACTATTTCCTAAAATTCCTTCAGAAGTAGCTAAAGAATACTTAATGATTGAGAAGAAACAAGCAAGCGATACTCTCAACAAACTGCTACAGAGGGTTTCCAGGAAAGAAATCAAGGTAATTAATAGTAATCTATTCGAAATACTTAAAGAGAAAAAAATGAATGTTTATTTAGTAGAACGAGTAGATGAAATTTTAGTCAAATTAAAAGAAATTCAAAATGATTTAGTAAAAGAAATTTTTGGATTAGAAAAAGAATACATAAATTTCCTAAAAGAAACACTTACAGAATTAGCAAGACTTAAGATTAGAGAAGAACAACAAAACAAAGATAAAATAATAATTCAAACGATTGAGAGCATTGATGAATTAGATAAAGTAATAAATATTTTAGTAAGTAGGTTAAATGAGTGGTATGGTTTGTATTTCCCAGAATTATATAAGATTTTAAATGACAATGAACAATTCGCTAGGATCGTATCTAAAATACCGTTTAAGGAGGAAATAAGTGAAGAGAATCTTAAAGCATTCGGCATTGGTGAAGAAAAAATAAAGAAGATAATAGATGCTTCAAAGACTTCGATAGGAGCAGATTTACCTGAAGAAGACATATTGAAAATAAGGAATTTGGCAATATTAGTTAAGGATATGTATGAAAGAAGAAAAGAATTGGAAAATTATCTTGAAGAATTAATGAAAGAAGTAGCGCCAAATATATATGCAATAACAGGAGCTACTATAGGAGCAAGAATAATAACGAAAGCTGCAGGATTGAAAAGACTTTCAGAACTTCCGGCAAGCACAATTCAAGTGTTAGGGGCAGAAAAAGCGCTATTCAAACATTTGAAATATGGTGCAAAGCCTCCTAAGCATGGTATTTTATTCCAACACCCATTGGTTCATTCAGCACCCAAAGCCCATAGAGGTAAAATAGCTCGATTGTTAGCTAATAAAATAGCTCTTGCAGCTAGATTAGATTATTATGGACAAAGAGAAATGGGAGAACTCCTAAGGAAGGAAATAATGAGTAAAGTAGAAGAGATTAAAAAATTACCTCCAAAAAAGAAGGTTAAGAAGAGATGACGAAAATATATAATCATGAAAAATTCGATGATGTATATTGGATAGAATTCGATGATGGAACAAAAGTTCTTGCAACGAAAAATTTAGCAAAAGGGATAAAAGTATATGATGAAAAGTTAATCGAATATGAAGGAATAGAATATAGAACTTGGAATGCATATAAGAGCAAGCTTGCAGGTGCGATATTAAAAGGCTTAAAAGAATTAGCGATAAAAAAGGGAGATAAAATTTTGTATCTTGGGACTTCAACAGGGACAACGATAAGCCATATTTCAGATATTGTAGGAGAAAAAGGCTTAATATATGGTGTTGAGTTTGCACCAAGAGTTATGAGAGAGTTCCTTGAAAGATGCGCTAAGTACAGACCAAATATAATTCCAATACTTGCTGATGCAAGAAATCCTAGATCATACTTAGATTTTGTTGACATCGTAGACCTTATATACATTGATGTAGCTCAACCTGAGCAAGCTAAGATACTCGCAGATAACAGCGATCTTTTCTTAAAGAAAGGAGGTAAAGCACTTTTTGCAATAAAGGCATCGAGCATAGACGTAACCAAAGAACCGACTGAAGTATTTAGAAGAGAAATAAACTTTCTAAAGAATAAAGGTTTCAAAATACTTCAAATGCTACATTTAGAACCTTACGATAAAGATCATGCTATGGTTTATTTAGAGAAATAGATTTTAGATATTTTTCAAAAATCTTTACTGCTAAAATTTGACTCTCCGATGTAACGCTACCAGGTCTTATTCTACGAACGTATCTTATTGCTTCTTCTGCAGTTAGCCCATATTTTTTGACTAAAAAGCATGCTACAATAGTACCCGTTCTTCCTTGACCTGCTTTGCAATGAACTAAAACTTTCTTATTATTTTTAAGATTAGATTCAATCCAATCTATACATTCGATAATCCCTTCAAGACTAGGCGCTTTGAAATCTTCAATTGGATAATGCTTCATGATTATACCATATTTTTCTAGGATTTTCTTGTATTCATCTATTCTTCGAAACGGCAATTCTTCCTCTTCAACTAAACATAGAACAGCTTTTATGTCTTCATTATATAATTTTAGAATATCTTGTTCATTTTCAGGAATGCTGCTAGAAGCTAATGCACCCCTAATTATCCATTTGAAATCCACATATTTTCTTATAGGTAAAAGTATAGAAAGATTTATAACGCTGTTATTTCTTTTTCCTGTCATGGAGTTAAATCCTATATTATTAGGGTTCATTGCAGGTATAACAGTATACGTAGGTGCAATTCCTATTGTGTTTTTGAAAACTGATAATAGAAAAATTTTAGGTTCGTTAACTACAATAGCTGCAGGTATATTGCTATATTTGGCATTAGACATAGGTAGCAAAGCAGAAGAGCTTGTAATGAAATACGCGAAACTAGAAACCATTGGAGATTTCCTAATTAGATTAGTGATTACTGCTTTTGCATTATTAGGTGTATGGTTATCAATCCAATATGCTGAGAAGAAATTTTCAGGTGTGATTAAAAATCCAAGTCTTGTAATAGCTTCTACTGCATCGCTAGGTTTAGGATTGCATAATGTTGGAGAAGGTGTTGGAATAGCAGCAGCATTGTTAAGCGGCAGTGTGGTATCAGCCATGCTTTTCACAATAGGCTTTGCGGTTCATAATGCCACAGAAGGATTTGGAATAGTAGGAGCTTTACAGTTCGCTAGAGAAGTAATGGTGAAGCAAAAACTAAAGTATGCTGCTATATTATCTGCAATTGCAGGATTGCCTGTAATGATAGGTGCAAGTGTTTATTATATAGGAAGTCTTGGCGATGTATATTTAGCAACTTTATATTCTGCCTCAGCAGCTGCAGTAGTATTTGCTGCAAATCGAATGATTATTTATGGATCAGGAAGAGCGATAGGATATGGAATGTTGTTCTGGTTAATGTTATTCATAGGCGTTGCCTTGGCTTTCACTACTGAAGGAGTATTAGAATTGTCTTTCAGCGAATAAATCTTCTTAATCCCCAGCTTATTTTCTTCTCTGGGATAACTTTAATTAAAGGAGCTTCTCCTTCATTCCAAGGATCTCTTCTTACCCAATCAAACTTCCTATAAAATAAATCGTACATCTGTTTATATTCATTACCTCTTTCTAAAATCTCAGCCTTTCCAATTATTAAGACTGCTTTGTTTCTAGGTTGCCTATAAACATCAACAACTAATGCAACATTAGGATTTTCTTTTATATTCTTCAATTTCTTCGTGCTATAATCTGTGAAAATGTAAAAGTTATCTCCTTTAAAAATATAGCAAACAGGAGTTACGTGTGGAACTCCTTTCTTATCACAAGTTGCTAATCTACAAACTTCATTTTCCTCTAAAAATCTCCTTTCTTCAGTTGTGAAGTACATATAATTAATTTAAAAAGATCAAAGAAAAATCTAAAGATATATTGGAAAATATGTAATATTGATGTGAGCGAAATAAGCATTAAGACTAAAAAATATGATAAAAGATTAGTTGAATTCTTGAAAACCATAAAGGGGAGATGGGATCCTTCAAAGAAAGAATGGATAATTAGCGTTGATAAATTAAACGAGTTAAGATCGAAGATAAAAGAATTAAATCTTCAAGATTATGTAGAAATACCAGAAACAAGAGAAATAAAGGAAGGAAGTATAACAATGCGCCTTTCAAAAGATAAAAAATATGCTTTGCTAAGAATAAACTTGATAGCCTTTCGAGAAGATATAGAAGCACTACTAAAAGGCAGGAGAAGCTATGTACGATTTAAAGTACTTCCTTATAGGAGAAAAACTAAACAATAATTTAACGCCCGCTTAGATATTCTCTTATTCTATTCAATGCTTGTTGACCTTTAAAGGAAAATGAGCTTAGTTTAATCTTTCCTTCTTGCTCTGCTTTCTTAAAAGAATTCGAATCTCTATTCGCAAATAATTCTTTCAAAACAGAGAAATCCCCTTCAACAAGTACATCAGGAGAATTGCTTGGATTCTCTATTGTTACATCAAAACTTTTCTGTATTACTAAACAAGCTTTGCCTGCATCGGTGAATAAATTAATATATAATGGCATGAAAGATTGCATTATAGAACGTTGTATCATGCCCATTGATGCAACTTCGTTTTTCATCGTTTTCTCAACTTCAGCTCTAAATCTCTCTAAGAAATCTTTAAATTGAGATTCCATGAATAAAAAATACAGCCGAAATATATATTCTTTTGGAAACAATGATCGCTTGAAGAGTCATAAAGCTGGTCTTCATCATAATTCAGAGCTTTGAACTATAATCATCCTAACATTATTTTTGTTTTAATAGCTATAAATGCATATGATAAGATCTATTGGAATAGATCCAGGAACAAAAAGTTTCGATATTTGCGGGATAGAAGAAGAAAAAGGCGAAATTAAAGTATTTCTAGAAGAAAGCATTCCTTCAGAAATCTTAGCAAAAGAACCTGAATTGATTGTTGAAATGATAAAGAAAAACGAACCTATTGATTCAATCGTTGCTCCTTCAGGCTACGGAATAACTTTAAAAAACATAAGAGAGATCACTGAAGAGGACAAAAAATTAGTCATTTTAGTTAAGGAGATAGATCCAGGAATTCCAGTATTAAAGGGTTTACCTAAGCTTCTAAAATTGTTTTCGAAATTAAACATGAATATATACATGATTCCTGGCATAATTCAGCTTCATACGATTCCTTATCATAGAAAAATAAACAAAATAGACATGGGGACAGCAGATAAACTATGTATTAATGCTCTTGCTATATATGATCAATCAAAAGAGCTAGGCATCAGCTACGATGAAACGAACTTCATATTAATAGAAATGGGGTATGCATATAATGCTCTTTCAGCAGTCAAAAACGGAAAAATCATAGATGGCATAGGAGGAACGAATTCTATAATATCATTCAAGTCGATGGGAGGATTGGATGGAGAAGTTGCTTACTTGCTAGGTGGTTTCAAAAAAGAAATACTTTTTAAAGGAGGAATTAGCGATTTGATAAAATCTGAAGAACCTGCAAAAATGTTTGAAAATGAAATAGCAAGAGAGGCTTTTTTTGAAGGAATAGAGAAAATGGTTGCGATACTTTTGGTTTCATTAGGATATCCAAAAGAGATCTTAATTTCTGGAAGACTTTCAAACAATGAATTAATTTTTAACGAAACGAAGAAAAGACTTAGGAAATACTCAAAAGTTAGGAAAATAAAAGGGATTTCTAATAAAGTAAAAGAGGCAGCACAAGGTGCTGCAATAATAGCGAATGGATTAGCGAATGGGAAATTCAAAACGATCGTTGATGTTCTTGAATTGAAAAATTGTAAAGATAGCGTTATAGATTTTGTAAACGTATTAGAAAAAAAAGAAGTCATGAAAAGGCTAAAAAGTATAGAGATAAATCTTTAAAATTATCTGTTTAAAAGTAATTTTTTAAGACAGTTCTTCAATAGAATGAAATATGAAAGAAATTTTAGCTTTAACTGATATCCATTTTAATCTCACAAATCTTAGAAAAATACTCGAAAACGTAAAAGAATTCGATTTAATGCTTGTAGCTGGTGACATAACGAATTTTGGAAAAGGACAAGAGGCAAGAGAAGTAATTAGGATTTTATCAAGCAAAAATAAACCTTTCTTCTTTGTACCGGGAAACTGTGATTATGCTAAGGAATTTCCTCAAGATGTTAATGAAAGAAATATACATGCAAAATATGTCGTAATAGATAATATCGCAATATTAGGATTAGGAGGCTCAACCCCAACACCTTTCAATACACCTTTTGAACTTTCAGAAGAAATGATAGATAAAATACTTAGGGAGACATATTCTAACATCAAAGAAAAATTTGAAAAATTTATCCTTGTTTCACATGTTCCACCTTATAATACACTCATCGATACGACAAAAACAGGAATGCATGTAGGAAGTAGAAGTGTTAGGAAATTCATTGAGCAACATAATGTAGATCTAGTCATAAGCGGTCATGTACATGAAGCAAGAAATATTGATAGGATAGGCAAAACGGCTTTAGTAAATCCTGGACCTGCAAACCAAGGAAATTATGCAAAGGTAACTTTAAACAAAGAAATTGAAATCAAGCTAGAACGTATATAATGGATAAAGAGGAAAAGAAATTGTTGATAGCTATATTTATTTCAATTATTGCAACAATATTGAGCATGATTATATATTTTGTCTGATTTTATCGACGAGTTTCATAAACTTCAAAACCCTTTCTTTATCTACTTCATTATCTATAATTCCATTTTTTTTGAAATATGTTCCTACTATAGCACCATCAGCATGCTTTAGTATTGTTTCTACATTATCTATGTTCACACCGCTACCTGCGAAAACAGGAGCATTCGTTGCTTCTTTTATTCTAATTAAATCATCTAAGCTCAATGGTTTCCCTGTTTCCGGACCTGTCACTACTAATGCATCAGCAAGAGCTCTGAAATAAGTATCTCTAGCTACTCTTTGAATATCGTAATTAAATAAAGGAAAAGCATGCTTGCTCAAAACATCTGCGAATATTTTCACGTTTGAATTTATCTGCTTTTTATATCTCAACAATTCAGCAGCATTACCTTCAATTATTCCTTGATCTGTGATCAAAGCATAAGCATGAACATTGACTCTTATAAAGCTGGCACCTGTTATGCTAGCTATTGCCATCGCAACTTTAGAAGCAGTTCTTAAAACATTTATACCAATAGGTACGTTGAAATTTTTCTTAATTTCCCATACAACAATGCTCATGCTAGCTATAGTATGCAATTCTACTTCATTTTTAAAATATGGTTTATCACCGTAGTTTTCAATTAGAAGACCATCTATGTTAGCTTCAACCAAAGCTTTTGCATCTTTAATCGCACTTTCAATTACTTCTTCAAAACTTCCTTTGTATAGAGGTGAATATGGTAAAGGTTTGAGATGAATCATCCCAATTATTGGCTTTCTTGTTTTGAAGATTTTCTCTAAAAGTTCGCTCATAACAATAATTTTTCATATAAAAATAAAATTGTAGAAATTGAATGCTACATGAAATGCTTAAAAATTATTTTGTTGTGATCAAAATCTCTACAACATCACCATCTTTTAAGTTTAATTCTTTTCTTAGATAATGCCTAGAAATTACTTCTATAACATTCCTAGGATGTATTGTCCTTTCAAGAAATATTACTGCACAATCAAGCTTATTGTTTATTATTCCAGGAAAACATTTTACCCAACCATAAGTTCTCTTATCATCAGAAAAGCCATTTATGAATATTCCTTCAAGATTTCTAAGAAAGCCTCTGTTTTTAGGCTCTATTAAATCTGAAACTTCGTATAATTCTTTGCCTACAAATTTCCCTAACGCAAATAAATCAATAGGCTTTCCTAAGAAATAGGTAAGGAATGCTTGAAAGGGCTTATCTATTTCATAATGATTATTATCATACGCATTAGATAAGTAATAATAAATATTGTTCATTAAACTTCTATTGCTTCATAACTTAAATCTTTGTAATTAGCTTGCTTTAAAACAGCTTTAAGCTTTTTAATAAAGGATTTTATTTAGAAAGACATGGGAGAATTCCAAATACCTATAACGCCTGAGGACTTAATTGAAGGAGAAGATGTAGATTTTCAGGTAATAAAGGAAGATTGGAATGAATATAAGCTAAGTGATGGTACAACATTGAAGGTTAAACTTGTATTAGCCGGTGTCAAAAGACTAAAAAAGTATCAGCCGGATGGAAAGCCAATCTATGTTATTAACGCTACAAATGTAGTTAGGGTAGTAGATGTACCTGAAAAATTAAAAGGAAAAGTTTCTAAACCTCCAGCAGGTACAAGTTATCGTTAATGGGTTTAACTGAAACGAGTTTACAACTATTCTTTTTATTAAATCCTTTAGCTTCAATTCCTTTACTTTTAACTGCCTATGAAAAAGGTTATAATGTTAGAGTGATAGCAATAAACGCTACGATCCTTGCTTTAGCGATAGCTATATCTTTTGTTTTCGCCGGAAGGTTTTTGTTTCTAGTATTCGGAATTTCGATAGATTCTTTTAGAGCAGCAGGAGGGCTAGTAATAGTATTACTTGGTCTTGAAATGGTTCTTAGAAGAGAAGAAAAAACGAGCAATGTTACCCAAGCAAGGGCATTGATTTCATTAATAGCAACTCCTTTCTTGACAGGTCCTGCAACACTTTCATTCCTTGCATTGACGGCTCTCGATAATGGAATATATTTTGCCTTATTGGCTTTATTGATAGCATTTATATTCGTAGCTGCAGTATTTCTAGCATTAAGTTGGCTTATTCCTAGAATTAATACTGCTTATATAGAGTTCGTTAGCAAAATATTCGGGTTATTCATAATTGCTTTCGGTCTTGAAATGCTAGCTGAAGGAGCTAAGAAACTGCTATTACCTTAAATAAACTAATGTGTTTTTTTGATTTAAAGCATGAACAGCATTACGAGACTGTGGTTTAATTTTATTACATTATTGTAAATACATATATAAATGATAATTTTTATATAATTTTAATTAAATATAATAAACAAAAGTTTTTAAATGCTATATGTAATACTATTATTAATGAGTACAAATAAAGATCTGGATATAAAGATAATAGAGGCGATTGAAAGAATAAGCAGAGCACAAAAAATACTGCTTTGGGATAAAGCAAAACTTTATGGATTAACACCTTTACAAACTCAAATTCTTATGTTCATAGAAGAAAGTAAGCCTGAGAATGCGAACATCACTAACTTGAGTCTAGAGTTAGGAGTTTCCCAGCCTACAATAAGCGATTCTGTAAAAAGCTTAATCAATAAAGGGTTGATCGAAGCTACAGTATGGGAGAAAAACAGGCATTTCAAAATTTTGAAGTTAACTGATAAAGGAAAAGAGATTTTGAAAAAATTAGAAAATTGGAACTATTATCTAAAGAAGCCCTTAATGGATATGAATGAAGAAGAGAAAGTAAGGGTTTTTGATTTTCTTTTGAAGTACGTCATAGCATTGAGAAATGATAAGACTTTATACTTTGTAAAAGCATGTCCATTGTGCAGATATTTTCTAGAGAAAAATCCTAATGAGTATTATTGTAAACTATTCAACATGGATTTGAAAATAAAAAATTTGAGAATTAATTGTCCAGATTTTGAAGAAGCGATAGCTGTTGTCAAATGACTTTAGCTGTAGGCAAGGCCGTAGTAGCTAGTCAACATTATATAAGTTCACTAATAGGGTTAAAGATTCTTGAAAAAGGAGGAAATGCTTTCGATGCAGCATTAGCAATGAGTGCAGCTTTATCAATAGTCTTGCCTCATACAGGAGGTTTAGGAGGAGATGGTTTCTTGTTAGCCTATACTCCTAATGGGATCGTGGCTTATAATGGTTCAGGAAAATCTCCAAAAAATTTCGATGTAGAAGCTTTTCTAAAAGAGAAGCCTATTCGAGGACCTTTAACAATTACTATTCCAGGTCTTGTAGATCTTTGGAATTGGACTTTTCAAAGATTTTGCAAATTAAGCATGAAAGAAATTTTAGAACCTTCAATAAGAATTGCAAAGGAAGGATTTCATATAAACAAAGAATTAGCTAATGCAATAGCTAACTTTAACTATCAAGATGAAGACTGGCTAAGAATATATGGTAATAAGAAGCTAGGAGATGTTATAACTCAAAAAGAACAAGCTAACATTTTGGAAGCAATATCTAGAGATCCCAATAACTTTTACAACGATTTAGCTAAAGAATTGGTTAAGGGTCTAAAAAGAAAAGGAGTTAAAATCGAGGAGGAAGATTTCAATGAACATAGAGGAGAAGAGATGCAAACTATATCTTTAAAATTCTTAGATTATAAAATACATGAACTTCCGCCTAATACACAAGGTATAACCACACTAGAAATCTTGAAATTATATGAAGAAAACGGGCTCAATAAATTAGATTTCTATGATGAGAAAAGAATAATAGAGCACTTAAAAATTGCAGCGATAGCGTATAAAGACAGAGATCGATATATTGCAGATCCGAAATTCATGGATGCCGATCCTGTCGAACTATTGAAAAAAACCCATGTGCTAGAAAGCGTAAAATTAGACATAGAAGGAGATACAACGTTTTTAGCTGCAGCTGATAAAGAAGGAAATATGGTTGGAATTATTCAAAGTTTATTCCATCCTTTTGGCTCAGGTGTTACTGTTAATGGTATCGTTTTTCAAAACAGAGCCATTGGATTTTCTAAGAAAAAAGGTTTACCTAATAGCCCACTTGGAGGAAAAAGGCCGCTTCACACGCTTTCGATAACTTTCGCGGAAGAAGATGATAGAAAAATATTGCTCGGATGTACAGGAGGAGATCTAAGACCCCAAATACATTCTGAAGTTTTAGAAAACATAATATGCTACGAGATGGATTTAGCTAATGCCATTGATATGCCTAGATGGATGCTTACAAATTGGGATGAAGAATATGAATTCATCTTCGAAAAAAGATTAAGTATAAAATCAAGAAAAGCAAAAGCTTTAGATTACTTCAGCAGATCCGTAGGTATTTGCAATAGCATCGAGTATTCTAACGAAACATATAAAGGATATTCAGACTTGAGAAGCGAAGGAGTCAGTTTATCTATATTTTGAATGAATTCTTATCGAGCAAAGTTAAGTAAGAACTATTTCACTAGTTCTATAATTTAAAAGCAAAAAAGAAAAATTGAATCTATTTTTTGATAGCCTTTTTGATTTTTTGCTCTAAATCTGGCGTGATCTGCTGAAGATTATGTGCAGACTTTGCGTGAAGTTTTATTTGTTCCATCAATTCTTGCTCACTCGCAGCATTTTTTACTTCAAACTTGCAATTCATTCCAATGTCTTTGCACTTAAAAGACGGCATGTTATTATTATAATTTAACAAAATATAAACTTATCTCAAGATTGAAATCAATAGGTTTCACGCTTCGTAATTCAAAAATTTTATGCAACTTATTCATATAGCATTATTTTGATTAATCGCTATCAACATTTCTTAATAATTTAAATTATCATTTTTAATTTATTAAGTTCTACTAAGTACATATTTGGCTAAATAAAGATGAACAATTAAAGTTTTTAGTCTCTGGAAGAATTTTGTTTATGTTTTATTTATTGCTATAGCTTCACATTGTAAGAGTTATAGGATGGGCCGGTTTAACAACAGGAGCCTATTTTTAATCGAATTTCTAGACCTTAAAGAGCAAAGGATTCTCACTGGTTATAGAAAACTTGTTCATCTCGAAATTCTTTCGCTAATTTTAGCAAGTATTTCAGGATTGCTTATGTGGATAAATTTAGGTTATCCAAATTGGACCTATTATGCCTTCATTATAGCGCCATTTTTAACATTTGCTGAATTTTATCATTATAGAGACTTTCAAGAGAGAAGAATTCAGATTAAAAATGAGATATCTAGCAATATTTTATGACTTTACATAACTTTATACCTTCTTTATGTGATGATATTAAAGCCTAACTTTTCTTACTGACAATCCATTAATTCAGATAATTGTGACGTTATTGCTGCACTTAAAATTCACAACTATATTACAACCTTTCAAAGAGTTTGATTGTATGCAACCAAAGCTACTATTCCATAAACATATTTGTAACAGTGCCTTCTAATACTTTTCCTTGAGTTTTGTTCAAACTGATAGCGTGGTATAAGAAACATGTTTAAACCTCCTTATAACAGGTCTGAAGAGAAAAACATTTTACTAGTTCTTAATAAACAACGATGTATTTTAAATAAAAAATTAAAAAATCTTATACAAACCTTGCTATTATTGCCATTATCCCTACAATTACTGTCGGTATATCGTTGCCGAGTGCATCAGGATCTCCTACTTCAATAACTGTAGCTGTTAGCAACTTAATAGCAAAGAATAACAATGTTACTACAAGATATATGTTTAAGCTTCTTTTCAAATCTTCTATTGTATTTTTATTTTTGTACAAATAAAGCATAGAAAACAATAAAATTACAGCTAGAATAAGACAACAATCTCATCCATTATAAATATTGGGTGATCCATTTCTGCGGGTATGTCTGTAACAAATACTAGAAAAGAAAACCTAGAAATATTGCAACAGCTCTTTTCTGCATAAGTTTTGTATACACTTTCGATTCATCCTTTTCTTGATTCATACAGCACTAAATGAGACCTACTATATATTTTTATCGGTTACAAAGATTTTTGGCTTTTAATCTTTAAATTTTTGGATCGTTTATAATTAAATGATCTATTATCTCTAGATTGCTATAGAAATTTTATGATGAATTCTTGATATATTTAACTATATCTTGCAACTCTTCTCTATCACGAACAGATTTATCATTTAATGCAATCATGATTCATTCCTTCAATTCGAGCTTTATATGCAGGGCTATCTTATCCAACGTTTACTACTATCACCACTTTTAAGAGCTTTAATTTTAAAAAATCATTATGAGGAAAATTCAGCTCCAACATTTATATTCGTTTAAAAGTAGTATTATGTGAGTACTACAAATCATAATCTAGGACTATTGAGAAATGCTATTATAGTACTAACTGTTATATGTGCAATTTTAATAGGTATAGGTGTTGCAGCTTTCATCTTACTTCAATTTCAAACCGACACATCCACAACTACGCTTTCTCTTATCGCATTATCATTTCCAAAATCAACAATAACAGTTTATGTCGGTCATGCAGAGGTTCTGGTGAGCAATCTAAGCTTTATTGGATCATAAAACCTGCAAATCAAACGTTTAAAGTAAACGATTGGGTAGTAGTAACGCTTTACGTGAATTATACGTTTCCTAATATGCATGGATTTGCAATCATTGATCCTACGGAAACCAAATAGCAATTCTAAGCGCTGGTCCGAATGGAAATTCGAGCGCAATCATAACCTTAAGTGTTGCGGGAACATATAAGATACATTGCTTATATTTCTGTGGTTCATGGCATGATATACAAGACAGAATGCAAGGAGCGACTCTTTTAAAAGTATCTTCATAGAACTCTTTCAATAACTCGCTATTCTGGACGAATTGCTCAACTTTCGTGAAATACTCCTAGAATTAAATCGCAATATTCGATAAATGAAAAAGAAGCAATTTAATTCTATTTAGGTATATAGTAAACTTTTTTCTGCTTCTTTTCTCTTTTTTAATCTCCTCTTTGCTTCATAAACTATTTCTAAAAACTCCTCTTTGGTTAAAAGATCAACGCCTTCATCACAATAAAGACCTGTTCTTTCTTCAATTATCCTATCTATTTCTAATCTCTCTTCATGAGTAGTTTCTATACCCAGCAATTCAAGCAATTGTCTAACTTTTATGCTCACAAATGTCTTTATTAAAAAACTATTTTAAATTCTTTAATAAGAGTAAAAAATTCTATTCATACAATTCTATCCAAATTCTATTTTTATTCCTTAAATCATGAAGATGAGATCTCGCTAGGCATACTAACAAAAATTATAGTAATACATAAGGGTATGCCTTTAACTATTAGCGTTCCTAAGGAATTAGCAAAAAATATTAATTTTATTGCCAAATGTTTCAAAATTGCTTTATTGCTTTTGAATAATTTTGTAATTGAATTTCCATTTTTATTATTTATTTCTAATAAATGCTTACTTTAAACTTTCGTATTTAAATGGAAAATATACCTCGCTTAGTATGTGGAATTTGCATCAATTCGAGAATTCGCAACTCTTATTTAAGATATTGTACATCTTTAAATTTATACAGGTATGGGATTATTTATAGGACATGTCTATTAGTATTCCTAGAAGACTTTTTGATGAGATCACGAAGAAAGGTATTGATATTGAATCCTACATCATACATTTGCTTACAAAAATGTTTAATTTGGATCCTACAGTTAGTGTTGAATCTCACTTGGAGCTTTCTATGAAATATCTTAATGAAGGCAAGTCGCTGATCGATAAAGATCCTATTCAAGCGTCTGAGAAACTTTATAAAGCTGCTGAGGAGGTTGTTAAAGCACTAACAATATACTTCAATCTAAGCGATATTATGGAGAAGGTTAATGAGAGAAAAAGGTGGACGGTTACAGAAATGGATAAGGCTTCTAGATTGATCTCTGAAAAACTTGGAAAGTGGTTCAGGAGTTCATGGGATACTGCATGGGCTTTACACGTTTGGGGCTTCCAAGAAGCAAAATTAGATTCTGAAAGCGTGCGAGATAGGTTTCCAGATATAGAGAAAATGGTAATGGAGGCGCAGAAAGTTGTGAAGAATAAAGATTAGTTACTAATGTTTCTCTTTAAATATTAGACATAAGAATCAAGTAAGAGCAAACTTTAAATTAGTGAAATCTAACTTAACTAAGGAGATTATAAAAGCAAAATCTCAGATGTTCTTGTAAAATTGTTGATAACTCATCTTAAATTTGATATTTTATCAGGCAATAAAACTTGAATGTTTTAAAAATTGGAATGCTACTCAATATATATTTTTACTCAGAAAATAATATTCAAATATGGCAATTGATGAGTCCTTAATTCTAGCAAACATTAAAGAATTGAGCAAGAAATTCTACGAGAATAGCTTGAAAGTAGATAAGGAAGGAATATTTCCCAAAGAAAATCTTGAACTGCTCGCTTCACAAGGATATTTCGGAGCCTTTATTCCAAAACCTTATGGTATAGGGTTAGAGTATAAAGTATACGTAGAAGTAGTTAAAGAAATCGCAAAGGCTTGCGCATCTACAGCTTGGATTTATGTATCGCATTGTGCAGCAAGTTATAGTCTTTTTGCAAGCGCTAATGAGAACCTAAAGAATAAATATCTTCATAAAGTAGCGAAAAATGCTCTTATAAATTTAGCACAAACTGAAATAACAACAGGCGCTGGGATAAGCGGGATGGAAACGAGTGCTAGAAAAGAAAGTAAATATTGGATTTTAAACGGATCTAAACACTTCATAACAGCAGCACATGGCGCAGATATCTTCATAGTTATAGCTAAGAATTTAGAAAGCAAAGATCCCTTTCCGAAGAATTTATCTGCTTATGTAATAGAAAAAGACTTCGAAGGCTTTGCTTTAGGTCAAAAATATGATTCAATGGGAATGAGGGGTATTGGATGGGGAGAAATAATATTGCGTGATTGCAAAGTTCCTGAGGAGAATTTCATACAAGATGGTGTAAAAGCGATAAATTCAGGCGGTCATGTAGGAATGCTAGGAGTCTCGGTAATAGCTTGTGCTTTAGCTGAAGTTTCATTTGAGCTATGCAAAAAGCACTTAAGAGAAAGAACGATAGCAGGTCAAGCGTTAGGTCAAAGGGAAGGAGTTAAAGCAATTTTTTCAGAGATGGCAACAAGTCTAGAAGCGATAAGGCGCATGATAGAATTTGGAATAGATGCTTTGAAAAGAGACTCTTATCCAGATCTTCTAAAGGTTAAGAATTTCGTCACAGAAAGTTCCTTAAGTATCATAGACAAAACCCTCAGATTAACAGGAGCTCATGGATACAGCAAGCTATTACCCTTAGAGAGATACTATAGAGATGCTAGAGCTACTTTGTTACATTTCCAAACTTTAGAACTAGGCAAAAATATTCTTGGAAGTATAGCTCAAACGATATAACATTTATCTAATTTTTTCTTCATTATTTTTTCTTCTAATTTTTACAACAAATCTCCTGTTCAGCAGTGGTAGCATTAATCATCGATTACTTCATCTGACCCTCATTTCATCATTGTTTCTAAATTAACGTTTCTAAATTTAAAATTTATTCGAAATAAAATGTTTCCTTATAACATTCTATATCCTTATTCAAATTATCGATTTTCGCTCTTGAGGCTTAATTCGCAATTTTTGTCTCCCTTGTTCTTAATCACTAACCACTTATTGAAGAAAGTTCTTATTAACATGTGGGAAAGAAATCGAGAGAAATAATCGAGGAGTTACTATAGAAGAAATTATTAAAGATCTGCGTTCGGCGTATGCTGATGAATGGATTGCACATTTCCAATACTGGGTCTTTGCACAGTCTATGAAAGGAGTTGATGCGGATACGTTTAAAAAAGAATTATTAAAACAATCAATTGATGAGTTAGGACATGCAGAAAAAATAGCGCGCAGAATGATACAGCTCGGTTATGTTCCACCTTCAACCCTTGAAGAAATTTTAAAGTTTACTACATGCGGCCAACTAACGATGCCTGAAAATGTGACAGACTACGAGAGTTTTATAGAAGAGATTCTGAGAGCAGAGCGCTGCGCAATAGCAAAATATAACGAACTTATTAAAAAGTATAGATTTAAAGATCAAATAACTTACGAACTCTTTGAAGATTTACTTGAAGATGAAGTTGATGACGAAGAAACTTGGGAGAGTTTCTTAGAACAATATAGAAGAAGAAAAATTTAATCTTTTTACAAATAAAAATTTTTAAAGGAATTTTTTTAGTAGAGGCTTTTTTAGAAAAAAATTTATTTATTAAAGAAATCTCACCTTATGTCTCTAGATCCACAGATAAAAGAG
>Ga0073931_100344_pt1 | contig 15783 bp, 16 predicted proteins | sample DewCreD2012metaG_4_FD_76899 | JGI IMG/M metagenome (GOLD analysis project Ga0073931, IMG submission 76899) | Hot spring sediment bacterial and archeal communities from British Columbia, Canada, to study Microbial Dark Matter (Phase II) - Dewar... ...
ACTTGCCACATCAACATCCCTCCTAACACTCTCTATAGAGCTTATAGCAACACCAGCGCCCTCTGCACTGCTAAAAGATCTAGGAAAGGAGGGGGTGGGTCTCTATCTAGCAATAACATCGATACTTGTGGGAATCGTATCAATAGTAACACCAGTATCAAGGATCCAGTCTAGAATACTGCTCGCCGAGACTATAATGACCATATCATCTATAGCACTGCTCACAACCCTTATAGAGAACCACTGGGGATCAGGGCTTCTAGCACTACTACTTGCTACTGCATCGGCATCATATCAGCTGGCGGAGCTTGGGAATTATAATAGCTATAATGGATTAACATATGGCTATGGATCTGGGGTGTATCTAGCAGTTAGAGAGGCAGGAGGCCTGGTCGGAGGCATATTATCAGGGATCATAACATTATCTCTAAGTTACCAATACGCCCTCTCAGTAGCGGTAATAGTCACGCTAGCCTCTATAGTAATTAAAATATATAGAGCATAGTTGGGGGATCTATTAGAGATGCAATAATAACCAACAAAGCCTAAATCTTTAAGGCTATGTGAGGAGATTAACTATAATGATGAGGAAGCTCCTTTTCTTAGCGCGAGGTTATTGCCGTGAGAGCTGATATCAATTCTCCCTTGGAATAATGGAGTATATTTAATAGAATTGTTGAGATGTTTGGTATAATAGATATATTAACTATTAATTCCCGTTCATTATGTATTCTTCTCTAATCAATACATAGCCTAGATCATCTAGGTCTAGCCTTTTTAAATTTCCTTATATTCAAATATGAGGGTTAGTGTTGAAGTATGTAAGGCTTTCGAATAATTCGGGTCTTAAGGTCTCCGCACTATGTCTTGGCACTTGGCATATTCCAAGGCTTTCTGAAAAAGATGAATTTGGTGTTCATGGAATAGATGTTGATGAGTTTAGAAGGATTCTTAGGTTTGCATATGATAGTGGGATTAACTTCATAGATACTGCCAATAGATATCATGGTGCTATAGCCCCTGTTCCTCTCACCCATGTTGGGTATGCAGAGAAGCTTCTGGGCAGGCTTATTAGAGAGCTTGGAATTGATAGGGAGTCTCTTGTCGTCTCAACCAAGGTTGCTGGAGAGATGGCTCCCTGGCCTAATGGTAGGGGGCTTAGTAGGAAGCATGTTATGTGGCAGATTAGGGAGAGCCTAAGCAGGCTTGGTCTCAGCTATATCGATATCTATTACGCCCACTCACACGATCCTGAGACTCCTAAGAGGGAGGTTATGTCAACATTTAATGATCTTGTTAGGAGTGGTTATGTTAGGTATATTGGTATGAGCAATATACCAGCCCACGATCTTGTTGAGTATGAGATGATCGCCGAGGATCTAGGGTTTGAACCGATAACGGTTCTCCAGTATAGATATAACTGGCTGGAGAGAGATGTTGAGAGGGATATAATACAGATAGCAAAGAGATTCGGGATGGGGTTAACAGCATACTCACCACTAGCCCAGGGTGTTCTTGCAGGAAGATATATAGATCCTAGAGAGAGGAGATGGGCTATCCCAGACCTATCGAGAGCAACATACTACTCCGACGTTAAGAGATATTTTACAGAAGAGAATCTGAGAAGAGTATTGGCATTTATAGAAGTAGCTAGATCTAAGGGGGTTACCCCAGCCCAGCTAGCCATAGCATGGCTATTAAAGAGATCTGAGATGGATGGTGTGCCAATCATACCAATAGTAGGGGTTTCGAGGAGAGATCAGCTTGAAGAGCTACTAGGGGGTCTAGAGGTTAGACTTGGTAACGAGGATCTTAAACACTTGAGCGAGATATACTCAAACCCAGAGATCTAGATACATAGGTATAGGAATGAGATCAGCTATATGTGCTGCTGAAGACTGTGCTGATGGATGATTACTGCTGTTTTAATGGTCTTACAAAGTCTGCGGGGACAGTTATGTTCATGGGGTACTGGGATTCCATTATAGCTACTGTGACCTCCATTCTAGTTCTATCTATGCTCTGTATCGTGCCTCTGAATCCTTTTAGTGGGCCTGATATGATCTCTACAACCATTTTCTCCCTAAGCTCCTCTATTATGGGTACCGGTTTGAGCATTATCTCTAGATCCTTGAAGCTAACTGCTCCTGCAGCCTTTCCCTTAACATGCTTTATATCTCTGACAGCCTGGTAAACCATGTGGAGGCTTGGAACCTCTAGTATCACGTAGCCCTTTATCCCTGGGGGCACAACTATGGCTCTAACATCTATCCTCCTCCCTGCATCGCTTTTAGTGGAACCGACAACCATCTCGATCATGAGGGCCACATTTATCTCCTGCCCCCCGGTTGTTCTCACGGCAAAGAGCTGTGTAACCCCCTGTCTCTTCTCGGTCCCCATGGTTTCTTCAGAGCCCATCAAGCACCACCTGTTAGGAGTAGGATTGCTATAGCCCTTATTGCAAACGCTATGCTTCCAACTAGGAAGAGACCTAGAAAGATTATCTTGAGGAATAGTCTATACTCCTCATCGTCAGGTCTCCTAGCCAGCTCGAGGATCTTCCTCCAGGTCTCAAGAATAGATGACATGGTCTACCATGGATATATAATGAAAACGAGATATATATCCAAAAACAGCTGGAGACAGCCTTGATACTCTATGGCCACCTGTTTAAATACCCTTGTGAGAATAAAGATAGCGTATGGCTATTGAGAAAATAGACAGGAAGATCATATTACGGCTATTGAAAGACGGCAGGGCTTCTGTGAGAGATATATCTAGATACACGGGAGTATCGCCTCAGCTTGTGAGCTATAAGATAAGATCTTTCATCAGTAGAGGTATAATAAGGAGCTTCTCCATAAGGACATCTCCTAACCTCTATGGCTATTACTACGCATTCGTAGCTATAGATAACAAGGTCGTGGATACGATCAGGATCTCCTCGTGGGCATCATGCCTGGAAAGGATCGAGGTTGTTGAGATATATTCAAACACTATGGAAGGGCTCAGGAGGGATATCGATCATATAAGTAGCATGTCTAAGGAGTACTATATGTCCTACATACCTCCCCAGAGGCTTTATAGAAGATCGCCTACTGTCGAGAGATTCATAAGAGCGATAAGATCGGAGCCTAGGTCGAGCTTCTCAAGGATAGCCGAGATCTCGGGGCTGGATAGAAGAACAGCTGTTAAGATCTACAAGTGGCTTAGAAGGAACAATTTGGTAAGCGTGATTCCAGTGATCGATATCGATAAGGCTGGGATAAAGATAGTCATTGTATTCACAAGAAGGGCTGAAAGGCTATTGCTACCTGCGGGCATTGACTACGAGGTATTGTTATATATAAGGGATGTTCCATATGCTTTCTTCATAACGGCCTTCCTGGATAGCTACGAAGCCAAGAGATTTATATCTGATATTATTAGCCAAGATAGGAATGCCGATATAATGATCATATATGACTATGGATTCAAAGAAATAGAATAGAGAGTCCACCTCCCAGCCCAAGTCCCTCCAAGTTAAAAAGATCACTACACTTTCCCCGGCTAGGAATTCAGGATCCAGTTTTTATCACAATATATATAGAAACCATGCCCATGCCTAGCCAGGAAGAACTTCCAGGTATAAAAGATCCTTTTGCGCCTGCTTAATTGACCTCTCTAACTACGCCTCAGGGCGTCTATGAAGAGAGTAGTTGTTGTTGGAGGCGGTGTTGGGGGGTTGGCCATTGCAGCGCTTCTTCTGAGAAGGGGGTATGATGTTATTGTTGTTGAGAAAAACAACAGCATAGGAGGTAGGGCTTCCTATCTAGAAATAGATGGGCATGGCTTCGACATGGGGCCTACTTGGTATATGATGGACGATATATATAGAAAGTACTTCAGCGAGCTAGGCACGTTGCCTAGGTATTATAGAAGGCTTAAGAGGCTTGATCCCATGTTCAGGATCAGGATATATGGTAGGGCGATAGATGTTAGCACAAGGATCGAAAATCTAGAGGCGGAAATGGAAGAAATAGAGCCGGGCTCCAGTGAGAAACTAGCCTCAATTATGAGAAAATCTGGGGATATATATAATATTGTTGCCAGAAAGCTTCTATATAGACGATACACAAGACCCTGGGACATGTTATCCCTAGATATACTGAGGATCTATAGGTATATGCTCCCAGCCCAGAGGATGCTTGATAGATTATTCAAAAGGGAGGAGACAAAGATACTCCTAGGCTATGACTCGCTCTTCCTAGGCACTCCTCCCTGGGAGCTGCCTGCTCTATACCTTCTGCTAATGACACACACCCTTTTCGGTAATGGTGTATACTACCCCCAGGGGGGGATGAGGAATATACCAGGAACTCTTGAGGAGTATATAATCAACAGAGGAGGGAGGATCATCACTGGGTGCGAGGCAACCAAGATAGATGTATCAAGCGGACGTGCTAGAGGTGTTAAGAGCCTCTGCGGATATTACGAGGCTGATATCGTGGTTGCTAATGCTGATTATGCCCATGTAGAACTAGATCTCCTTGAGGAAAGGTACAGAAGCTATAGAGAAGGTTACTGGCTCGATAGGAAGCTAGCGCCCTCAGCTTTCATAGCCTATCTAGGCTTGGAAAGAGAGCTCAGGGAGCCCCACCATATAGTGGTAATCAACTCGTGGAGAGAGCACTTTGACGAGGTATTCAGCAACCCGACGTTTCCTAGAAACCCCTCATACTATGTGCACAACCCATACCCACTCAATGGATCTGACAAGCCTGGAATAATGGTACTAGTCCCAGTATCGCCTGGATTGAGGGCTAACTGGGCAGAGGCTTTTGAGCTTGTTCTGAGAAGGCTGAGCAAGGATCTGGGTGAGAGGATCTCCCCCAGGATAAGGCTGATTTTCACACCCAAGAGCTTTGAGACTAGATATAATGCCTTCATGGGCACAGCCCTGGGGCTCAGACACACTATAGACCAGACGGGCTATTGGAGACCATCTATCAAGAGCAGGAGAGTGAGTAACCTTTACTTTGTAGGCCAGTATGTTCACCCCGGCGTGGGCGTGCCAATGGTTCTTGTCTCTTCACAAATAGTTGCGAGGGCAATAGAAGATGATCTACAGTAAGGCTTATAGAGTGTTCAAGCAATCGAGCAGAACCTTCTACTATGCCAGCAAGCTTTTTCCAAGGTCTGTTAGAGATGATGTTGCAATACTATACGCCTTTGTGAGAACAATTGATGATCTTGTTGATAGGCCTAACCCTGATGTGGATGGCTTCTATAGAGCATGGGAGCTTATCAAGAGATCCATGGATGGGGAGCAGACCGGGGTTTGGTATATAGATATGTTTGCAGAGCTCTCTAGAAGGAAGGGTTTTAGGTTTGAGCATATAGAGGCTTTTATGAGGTCTATGGAGATGGATCTATATATTAGATCATATATGACATTCAGAGATCTCCTGAAATACATATATGGATCCGCAGAGGTAATAGGGATCTTCATGGCTAGGATAATGGAGCTACCTAGTGAGGCCTATGATAGTGCTATGAAGCTTGGGAGAGCTTATCAGTTCATCAACATGGTTAGAGACATAGGAGAGGATCTAATGCTGGGGAGAATATACATGCCAGTGGAAGATCTAGAGAGGTTCAGGGTTAGATGCTTCTGCGACACTTCAGAGTTTAGAGAGATGATCAGATTCGAGGTGGGGAGGTTCTATACAATGATCCGTGATGCCGAGCAGGGCTATAGGTATCTGCCAAGAAAATACCTTATCCCAATCAAGACAGCCTCGGATCTATATAAGTGGGCAGCTAGAATAATCTATAGAAGACCATCCATAGTTCTTCAGCCCAGGTCTAGGGTTAAGCCCTCGCCAATTAGATCCATATCATATGGGATAGCCAATATGGTGAGAGCATGGGTGTGAGGGAGATCATATCGATATCCAGGCCAAGATTTTGGCTATATACAGCTGGACCATATCTTTTGGGATATACAGCATCTTCTGGATCTATATGTGATCTCCTATCCCCAGCCTTTATAGGGATTTTTCTTTACTTCATGATCCCTGCTAATCTCTATCTATATGGGATCAACGATCTATTTGATCTAGACACCGATGTTTATAACCCCAAGAAAGGATCTAGAGAGGTTCTCTCAACAGAGATAGGGGTTACCAAACTAGCGGCTGTTGCAATAGCATCCCTAGTAATATCCATCCCAGTCCTGGCTATCCTCTGGGGCTATCCAAGGCTATTGATGATGCTATTTCTTCTTCTATCAACTATATATAGCGCCCCGCCACTAAGGCTTAAATCGAGAGCCTTTCTAGACTCTTACTCAAATTCCCTATACGCGGTGCCAATGATCATGGGCTATTCTCAGAACAGAGGCTATTTGCCAGAGACTTCTATAATAATAGCCTCTATACTATGGACAGCAGCCATGCATGCCTTCTCAGCAATACCTGATATAGAGTATGATAGGAAAGCTGGACTGAGGACAACTGCAGTCTTACTAGGAGCCAGGGGATCTCTAGCCTTCTGCACAATCAACTGGGGACTAGCTAGCTTAATAGCAATCACCCACGATCCACTGCTATTGCCATCCCTTCTATACCCAGCTATATCATTATATCTACTATTCAAACCAGAGAGTGTGGAGAGAATATACTGGGAGCTCCCCAAAATAAACACTGTGATGGGCTTCCTAGCCTTTATATATATACTATATAGAAAAGGATTTCTAATATCTATAGCTACCCCACAGTGCTCATAGGCTTGCTACATGGCGAATTATTTATTCCAATTATTTATTCCATGGAGATATATCATCTGGGGCTTTGATGGGTATCGCATTAATGCTTCTTCTAATATCCTCAATATTATCCTCTACACCCTGATAACCATGATCTGGGGAGCATGCTATGGGCCCTCTCCCAAGAGGGAGGTGTTCGAGATTTTCAGCCTGGTTCTTATGATCTGCTGCGCTGGGAAGGGCTCTATAGAGGTTATAGAGCTGGGCTCGAACTTTGGAGGTGTTGCTTCGAAGTTGTGAAGCGCGATCCTGGGACTATATGCTTGGGTATCGAGATAGATTTATATAAGGTTCTCTGGAGCATGTTTATGGCTAGATTAAAGGATGCTGATGATAGAGCTAGGTCTATGTGGGACAATATGTTCGATACGAGCCTGGAGGGCTTTGATGTTGTCTACATGTTCCTATAACCCTCATCTGTTGAGAGACTTGGGGAGAAGATAGAGATACTTGAAGAGTTCTACATACATGTTGCAGGGGCTAGATGCTAGGTGATCACATGACCTCCCCCTCACCCTTAGTGGCGGGATTTCACTGTGGGGTCTTGGTCATTGCCCCTCATTGGGGTTAATGTTTCATGCTGTTGCTCGTGATGCTGAATGATGGTATCTTCCTTTGCATTGACGCGTCATAGCCTGGCTTTCTCGCTATGTTTCTCGAGAAGTTGATATTCATATTAATGGCTATGGTGCGGTTTTTGCATATGTAGAGCCCTCTTTGGATTCTGCTGTCTTAATTCTAATGAATCCTTCCACAACTTGAGCACCATCAAGATGTAATAAGGAGCTTTTAGTTGTAAAGGATTCGGGTTTTCGGCTCTCTAGTTATTATTCTCCCAAACAACTATATATATGGGGGCGTTTTGCTCCTAAGATTCAACGATGTGGTTATCCTCTCAGCAGTTAGAACCCCTATTGGCAAGTTTGGCAAGAGTCTCAGGGATCTCAGAGCCTCCGAGCTGGGGGCTATAGCGATTAGAGAGGCTATAGAGAGGGGAGGTGTTGATGTAAACGATATAGGTCTAGTGGTTATGGGCAACGTTATAAGGGCTGGAGGCGGTATGCTCACATCCAAGCAGGCATCTCTAATGGCCGGTCTCCCCCCCTCTATTGATTGTATGAATATAGACATGGTGTGCTCCTCGGGAATGGCTTCTATAGCCAACGCGTCCATGTATATCGAGAAGGGTGTTGTCGATGTAGCTATAGCTGGTGGTATGGAGAGCATGAGTAGCTCCCCATATCTGATCCCCTCTACCATGAGGTGGGGGGTTCCCCACCTAACCAATAGATCCCTTAGTGTAAATGACTCAATGCTCGTAGACGGCCTGGTAGACCCCTTCACTGGCTATCATATGGGCAAGATCGCTGATCTATATGCTAGGAGGGTTGGAGCCTCTAAAGAGGATCTAGACATAATAGCCCTCGAAAGCCATGGAAGAGCCTGGAGAGCCTGGGAATCTGGTGTGTTCTCTAGAGAGGTTGTTGAGGTTAAGATCTCGAGAAACGGATCCACAATAACCCTGGAGAGGGATGAGGGGGTGAGAGGAGATCTAACGCTGGAGAAGCTTAGGGAGATGAAGCCAGCATTCACACCAGAGGGCCCCCACACAGCTGGGAGCTCCTCCCAGCTAAGCGATGGAGCCTCCGCAGTAATACTAGCTAGGGGCGACTATGCCAGAGAGAGGGGTTATAAGCCTATAGCAAGGCTCAAGGCCTACTCGAGTATAGATACAGAGTCTAGCGAGTTCCCATGGGCCCCCGTGCCTGCTGTGAGGGAGCTCCTCAAAGGAGCTGGGCTTGATATATCATCCATAGATCTCTACGAGAATAACGAGGCCTTCGCAGTATCGACATATATATTCACAAAAGAGCTCGGAGTGCCGATGTCAAGGCTCAATGTACATGGGGGAGCAATAGCCATCGGACACCCTCTGGGGGCTACTGGTGCGAGACTTGTGACAACACTGATAAATGCTCTAAGAACCACGGGGGGCAGGAGGGGTGTTGCATCGATGTGCCATGGGCTGGGTGGAGCAACAGCAGTTCTAGTAGAGCTGGCCTAGGCTTGGGGTTTTCTAGAGCATCTCTGCTTCTCAAGCTTAAAGATCGTTGGGGAGATCCACATAACCCATGCTGGAACCTTCTTCACAAACTCGTAGGCCTCCTCCCAGCTCTCTAACCCCAGATCCTGTGCCAGTTTCTCCAGGCTATACTCCATCTTAACATAATTGTTGAGAATCCTGACAACATCCTCAGTAACCTCTATCCTCTTATCCCCCACCTCCACATAGATCGGGTCGCAGAGAGAACCCATATCCACACCATCCACACTATAGTATATGTTCTTATAAGCTTTGATAATAGCAACAAGCCCGCTATTTAGGACATGGATAGGAGTGGAGCATCTAGGGAGGGGTTACCGGCGCATTATCCACGTTATCCTCGGCATTCTTGATGCCATGGAATCACTTCAGAGGCTTTCCCCTCAGTTGCTTCATTTAGCCCATGTGCTAGCTGGTGGTTATGGTGGCGGACACCTTGATTTCCCAACAATGGGAGGTCTGCATAGCTATAGCAAGATCTTCCATCCTATGGTCTAGAGCAAGAGTTCAAAAGTTAGGAGGAACACTGTTAGGATTACCCATACAGATCTCCAGCTATCTTCTCGAGATAGATATTATAGCTACCAAGAGGACAAATATTGCTAGGACTCCTATTAGCAGCCATGATGGGAAGAATTCTCTAGAACCCACTCGATCCTGGGGTGTCGTTATATATGATGTAAGGGTTGCGGTTATCCTCTGCTCTATCCTGGTCGTCTGGCCAGCTACAGTGTCTATAGTTTTTATCCCTGTTATAGTAACTAACGGCTCTAGGAGTCTATCTGCCACATCTCCTGCAATGCTTTTAACTATATATTCTATTGTTCTCCTCACCAGAAGAGATCCTGAGTACTCTGTCTGGTTCTCCGTACCAGGAGGCCATCGATTCACATATAGTCCACCCTCGATTAGTTCTAGCCTGCACCCAGTCTGGAAGGCCCAGAGCATGCCTCCCACCATAGTGTCCCCAGATACTATGACAATACCAGTGCTCTTGTTCTCGATAACCATAGCTGGGTATGCTCTGATTTCGCCGGGCTTGTATAGACCATGGGCTCCGAAGCTTCTGTGATAAGCTGGATCCACAGTACTTATACTAGCGTTGGCAACAACCACAACCTCTATGCGCTGGGTTGTTGTTTCTATGGGGTTTGCTATGGTGTTGTTAGGGAGCATTATATATAGAGGCCCGGCTGCAGGCAGCGCTACTCTGAAGCCTCCTAAAGATCCTAGTCTGCTCGCTACCATTCCCTCTGCATGGGAGGATCTTGTGTAGATGCTCGAATAATCAATCCTAACCATGCTACCAATAGCGATCAATATCGAGTTAGCGAATAGTTGGGATATTCTATTGCTAAAGCTCCTCTCGCTAGAGAAGCACTGATTCCCAAAGACTCTCTGTATTAGCGGGTATCTAATAACCTCGTCGTTTGAGGCACCAACCCAGAGGATCTTCCCACCCTCTCTAAACCACGAAGTAAGGATCAATAGCTCCTCCGGTGTATCGCCACCTCTCTCAGCCCACACAGCCCACTCGGGTTTTGCTAGATGGCTACTAATGCTGGGGATAATTATAACATCAACACCCCTTAAGTTTTCTCTGGTAAACCCCCCTATCCTTATCTCCACATAGTATCTACTCCTAATGCCCTCTATATAGCTATAGAGAGAAGGGTATGAATAGTAATACAATCCCTCCCAACCCTGGGGCATTATCAAGACCCACCTGCATTTAGGGCACGAAGCTACTAGGCTATCGAGACCCGCTGATAGCTGCCCATGGCTGAGATCCACAGCTATAATAACGCTATTTCTTGCAGATGCTATATATGCTTCCACAAGGCCGTGGAGGTCTATGGATATAGCAGCTATCAGGAAGAGAGCCCATTTAGCAATACCCAGAGAGCTGGGGATCTTCGATCTATGGGAAAATGCTCCCATTCGGACACCACGTTAATCCTATGATCTATATGTGTATTTAAGTATAGCTACCCATAGATCCTGATGACAACTCTCCGTCCTGAGGAGCTGGTTCTGATCCCACTTGGGCGTTTCTCACGGGATTCGCATCATTGGTCAAAGCCCTCCTTCGCCTGCGAGGGGTATGTGGCTCATAACCTGCTAGACTCACCATATACCAACTCCAACATACCTCAACCAAAAGACTTTCAAGTTTCTGCACATCTTCTCCTAGATGAGAGGAGCTAGTATTAAGAGAGCTTAAAAGCCAATTCTAAAAGGCGAGCTCTCTTAAATCATTGTGAATTCTTATTTGCTTTATTGTGTTATATTATGTGAAGCAGGTGCTTGGATTGACTGAGGAGTATATAAACCCCTATGATATGACGAGGCTGAGCATAGCTGAGATGAATCTTCTTGAGAAGATGAGAAGCGACTCAAGGATTCTTGGTGCTGAGGTTGAGGAGCTGAGGCTATTATTCCAGGAGATATTTGGGAGAAACCAGTATGCCTCCAAGAGTAGGGTTGAAAGGATAAGAAAGCTCAAGGAGGAGCTCCAGGTCGAGGGCTTTAAAACCCTAGAGTATCTAGTTAGAACCGGTATTGGGCTCCCGTTTAAGGATATCTATGCAGAGGTTATAACGGGCATGATCTCTGTTGGTGAGAGTACAGCAGATCTCTCTCTATATCTAGACATAATAGGCTCGGGATCCCAGTTTCAAGAAGATATATATAGATCCATAGAGTCTCTAATAGGAGTCGTTAGGGATCAGACTAAGAAGCTAGAAGACCTCCTTGCAAGCCTAAACACAAACCCTAAGAACGCGCCCAGGGATGCCCTGGAGATAGAGAGGCTGGAGGAGCAGGCTGATGAGATATATAGGAACACGATCCGGAGTGTTATAAGGGGCCTCTCTAAGAATCCAGAGGCTATGGTGCCTGTGATGGAAGTTATAGAGAGGCTTGAGGGCATATCAGACACTATTTGGAGGCTATCTATATATCTCAAATATGTTGCAATGCACAGGGTATAGATCCTCTTAGGCGGGTTGAAAATGATTCGGGCATCCCAGAAGCAGCCATACGAGGCTGTGGTTGTTGGCGCAAGATCCCTAGTCTTCGACCCAGAGGCTGGGGAGAAGATATACTCTATGGGCTTCTATGGAAAGCCATTCGGTGTTAAGAAACCTAAACCCGGTGTTAGGTATAAGGGGCCTCTAGAGCTATCAATGCTGGAGACTCTATACCTATGCGAGAAGGGGGTTATAAGACTCATAAAGGATGGATCTCCTATGAGCTGTGAGGAGTATAGAGAATACGCATCGAAAATAGGCAGCGGCTTTGAGCCCCAGTATAGAGTGTACAGGGATCTCAGGGATAGAGGCTATGTAGTCAGATCTGGATTGAAATACGGGGTGGCATTCGCAATCTACGAGAAGGGCCCCGGATACGAGCATGCCCCATATTTGGTTGATGTGATAGAGATGGAGGATACGATAGACCCCATAACTATAGTAAGGGCAGGGAGACTGAGCCACAGCGTTAGGAAGACCCTCATATTTGCCATAGTTGGGAGGGCTGGGGGTATAAGATATATAGGCTTCAAGTGGATTAGATTCTGAGGGCTAGAAAGGCTTCTTGAGCCATAGGGATAGAGATAGAAGGCCCTGGGATAGGGATAGGAGGCAGGATCCCCAGCATAGGGATTATAGGAGAGAGGATAGAGGCTATAGAGGGCCGCCCCAGCGTAGGGATTGGGATCAGAGGATTGGGAGGGTCGATAGACAGATATCTAGGGAGGTTAGCATAAGGGAGGGAGAGCTAAAACCAATGCCAGATGGAAAGAAATGCAACCCCCTATGTCCATACTTCAAATGCACAAAAAAGGCTCTTGGGGTTGTTAGAAGGGATATTGATGGAAGGCCAAAGTTTGTTGGATACTGCAACTGGGTTAATGACCTCTGCATAGGAGGCATATGCCAGTTCTCATCGTGTGAGAAATACTACCTCCTCCCCGATGGCACATGTCTCTATGCTGTTGAGAGGTATAGAAAATCTGGTGCCGATGATATGCTAAAAGAGATGGAGAAGGAGGAAAAGGAGGCTAGAAGACTCAGGGATCTTATTTCGAGGAAGCTTGGCGGCAGAGGCTATGATCTCGAGTAGATTTCCCACCCTCCCATCTCCTATATATGTTATGCTCAACACCAAGCATGTCAAGGACCTTACCGACCACGAAGTTAACCATATCATCGATGCTCCGAGGGTATGTATAGAAGCCAGGGGATGCTGGGAGGATTGTGGCCCCCGCCTCTGCTAGGGATAACATGTTCCTCAGCTCTATAACCCCCAGTGGTGTCTCCCTGATAACCAGAACCAGGGGTTTTCTGATCCTCATGGCATTTATAGCAGTCCTTGTAACAAGGTTGTCAGCAACACCCGATGATATCTTTGCAAGGGTTGTTAGAGAGCATGGGACTATAGCGACACCTCTTGTCTTGATGAGATAGCTTGTGGAGCTCGGAGAAGCCTCGATCTCGTCCTCCCGGTATGTGTTCCTGGCCATAGACCTTATCGCCCCTAAGAGCTCGTCCCTCGATAGGCACTCATACTCAGAGACCTTGATAGCCTCTCTAGTTATTATCACATCAACCTCCGAGACTCTGGACAGCTCCTCAACGGTTCTTAGACCATATATGATTCCGCTGGCCCCGGTTATTGCAACCACATATGACAAGAGGCTCCCCATATATTGATGCTAGGAATACTATTAAGGAGGGCTCTTCGACATGATGCGGATCATTATTGATGCGAACCCACTATCCATATGCCCTCAGCTATCTCAACACCACCAGTAGGTTTTCCAACACTGATTCGCCTAACCCTATGTATATCGATCAGCTCCTTCTCTATCTCAGCGGCGCGGGGGTTCTCTATATATAGTGTGGCATCCAGGGGATCCGATAATCTGAGGCCCCTCTCCTTCTTATACTTCCATACAGCAGAGTTAACCCTAATCAATAAATCTAGAGGCTCTTCTAAGTATTCCCTCCACTCACTGGGGGGTTCTGGGAATCTTTCGAGATGTATAGATCTGCCCCTTGTTCTTCTCCATATATAGTCTGTGAAGAAAGGCATTATGGGGGCCAGCGACTTGAGTATAGCCTCAAGAGCCCTGTGAAGAGTATACCAGGCCCCTTTCTGCTCCTCAGCACTATATAATCCACCGCTGTTATATGCTCTCGCCTTAACGCTCTCAATATAGTGATCCGCAAACACGTTCCACGAGAAGTCATACACCATGTGAAGGGGCTCGTAGACATCGAGCTCGGAGTATGCTTTATCTATACTCTCAATAATCCTTGCAAGCCTCGATAGGAGGGCTCTATCTATAGGTCTCAGAATATACTCACCAGAGGGGTCTGGAAACCTGGTTATAAACCTGGCTATGTTCCACACCTTGGTTATGAAGAGAGCCCCACTTCTGATCATGTTCTCATTGAACCTATAATCATAGCCAAGCCTTGCAGAGCCTGCTGCCCAGAATCTAAGGGCGTCGGCCCCATACCTCTCTATAAGGGGCTCCGGGTCTATCACATTTCCCTTGCTCTTATGCATAGCCTCCCCCCTCTCGTCGAGGCCCATACCGCTTATCCTAACCCATCTAAAGGCAGGTGCTCCTAGGAGGAGGTATACCCTCAATATGGTGTAGTAAAGCCATGTTCTTATGATCTCATAGCCCTGAGGTCTCATTATGTTCCCAAAGGCTTGTCTGAATAGCTTCTCATCCCTCATATATCCAGAGACGTATAGGGGCGATATACTAGAATCAAACCATGTGTCAAAGACCCTCTTATCGCCCTCTAGATACTCCTTACCAGCTCCACATTGGGGGCATCTATCAAATGGAGGAGGATCCCTCCAGGGCCTATAATATCTTCCGGGCTCCGGAACTAGATAGGATCCGCAGGATCTGCACCTCCATAAGGGAACCTCTGTCGCATAGTACCTGGTCTTCGATATTGGCCAGTCTATCCTGAGACTCCTTATCCACTCCACAAGCTTCTGCCTATGGAACTCTGGCTTGAAGCTCATCGAGCTGCTTATCTCTATAAGCTTCTCAGCATACTCGAGCTGCTTTAGAAACAACTCTCTAGAGTGTATGATCTCTACCGGAGTTCCGCACCTCCAGCACACAGGGATCCTTCTGCTCCCAAGCCTCTCAATCTTCTCTATGAGTCCCATGCTCTTCAGGATCTCAACCACCCTAGCTCTGGCCTCGCTAACCTTGAGCCCTTTGAGAACCCCTGCTAGATCGTTCATCCTCCCATCCTTATCTATTATAACCCTCACCCTGTCCATGATCCTTAGATCCCTTATGATCCTTAGATCCCTTGTGTCTCCATAGCTGCAGACCATCTCGATACCGCTGCCAAACCTGGGATCAACCTCAGGGTGCTCAACAATAGGGACCTCATAGCCATAGATAGGAACCCTCCCCCTCTCACCCCCAAGCCCCGAGTACCTCGGATCCCCTGGGCTATATGCCAGAGCAACCATTGCTCCAAGAAGCTCTGGTCTTGTAGTTGCAATGAGAACTCTAGAGCCGTTTGTGATCTCGACCCATATGTAGTAAAGCTCCGAGGGTCTCTCAACATACTCGATCTCAGCCTCTGCGAGGGTTGTCATACACCTAGGGCACCAGTAGACAGGCCTCTCAGCCTCATATATAAGGCCTCTTCTCCACATATCAATAAAAGTCGCCTGTGTTATCCTCCTATACTCAGGGCTGTCGGTGCCGTTCTCCCAGTACTCGAAGGAGCATCCAAGCCTCTTCCACACAGCAACCAGCTCCTTCTCAACAGCATCTAGTCTCTCCTTGCATAAGGCTAGGAATTTCTCCCTACCCTCT
>Ga0073931_100395_pt1 | contig 14082 bp, 14 predicted proteins | sample DewCreD2012metaG_4_FD_76899 | JGI IMG/M metagenome (GOLD analysis project Ga0073931, IMG submission 76899) | Hot spring sediment bacterial and archeal communities from British Columbia, Canada, to study Microbial Dark Matter (Phase II) - Dewar... ...
AGATGTACTAGATTTGTTCAGCTTTGTACTAAGCATAATAGTTTATGATCCTAAATATATGTTAGTATGAATTTTATCAATTTACAGATCTAGGCTATAGATTATTAGAGATAGCGGTAGTCCCACGATTTTAGCTCGTCGAAAATCGCAGCATCTGTAATTGCCTATTCGATATCCCCTGCCCACTAGGGCAAGGTTTGTAGTCTTTGATACAAAGCATAAGGATAAAAGATAGTGTGTGTTATATATTATAGGTGGTATGGAATATGTCGTTAAGGCTTGAGAGAGGTCCTGACGAATACACATGGATCATACCCAAAGGCGCTAAGCCAGGTATGAGGACAGACGTTGTTGTATTTGGAGACGAGTTTCTTATCAAAAAAATGAGGGAGGATATGACACTAGTACAGGGTGCTAATGTAGCAACGCTTCCTGGGGTTGTTGGGAAGGTATATATAATGCCAGATGGGCACCAGGGATACGGCTTCCCGATAGGTGGGGTTGCTGCGTTTGATGTTGATGAAGGTATTATATCTCCTGGTGGTGTGGGTTATGACATAAACTGTGGTGTTAGGCTTATAAGGACTAACCTTATGGAGAAGGATGTTAGGCCCAAGCTGAAGGAGCTCGTTGATACGTTATTTGAGAACATACCCAGCGGAGTTGGTGCAGAGGGCAAGATAAGAGTATCTGTTCAGGATATAAATAACGTGCTCGCTATGGGTGTTGATTGGGCTATACAGAAGGGCTATGGCTGGGGTGATGATAAGTACCACATAGAATCAAGGGGATTTATAGAGTGGGCAAACCCTGATAAGGTCTCTAAAACGGCTAAGGATAGGGGTAAAGAGCAGTTAGGAACACTAGGTGCAGGGAACCATTTCCTTGAGGTGCAAGTTGTCGATAAGATCTATAATCCATCGATTGCCAAGAAGCTGGGTATAGAACAGGAGGGTCAGGTTGTTGTGATGGCCCACTGTGGATCCAGAGGGCTTGGGCACCAGGTTGCTAGTGATTATCTAATGATAATGGAGAGAGCTATGAGGAAATATGGTGTGAACCCCCCCGATAGAGAGCTGGCATCTGTTCCTTTCAACACTAGAGAGGCCCAGGATTACTTCCAGGCTATGGGTGCTGCTGCAAACTTCGCCTTCACAAATAGACAGCTAATAACCCACTGGGTTAGGGAGAGCTTTAAGCAGGTCTTTCACGTGGATCCAGATAAGCTGGATCTTCAAATAATATATGACGTTGCACACAATATAGCTAAGATCGAGGAGTATGAGATCGATGGGAAGAGAAGAAAGGTTGTAGTACATAGAAAAGGGGCTACGAGAGCTTTCCCACCAGGGCATCCAGAGATCCCCAAGGAGCACCAGGAGACAGGACAAGTTGTGCTCATCCCAGGAAGCATGGGTTCTGGGAGCTTTGTTATGGTCGGGATCCCGGAGAGTATAAGGACATTCTACTCGGCACCCCATGGTGCTGGGAGGTGGATGAGCAGGGCTGGGGCTGTTAGGAGCTATCCAGCTAACCAGGTTATTAACGAGCTTAGCAGGAGGGGAATATATGTTAGAGCTGTCGATGCCAGGATAGTGTCCGAGGAGGCCCCAGGAGCCTATAAGGATGTTGATAAGGTTGCCCTTGTAGCTGATAGGGTTAAGATAGCGAAGCTTGTTGCAAGGCTAAGACCTATAGGCGTTGCTAAGGGCTAGTTCTAAAAGAGTCTCGTTATCCTTTATTCCTATCTTCCTCCCTTTTAGCCATAGATTCTATATACCTATATCCAGGCGTTTCAATAGGCTTCTCAGGCAGTATTCCCTGGGGTCTTAGATATAATATTAGTATGATTACTACTGCAAAAGCTAGCCTCTCGATCCTCGTTACGTCGAACCAGCTTATATCAATAGATCCCCCTATCCCTGCTATCCAAGCTATTCCAGAGAGTATCTGATCCTTGTAGAAGTTTATAGCCCTAGAGGCTATCCAGTATATAGATACACCTAGAATAACGCCGAGGTTATTGCCAGCGCCGCCCATGAGGACCATTAGCCATGGTATGAATGTATATATGTATCTATCATATTTATCAACAGTGAGCCCTCCAGAGTACATGGTATCTATATACCCGGCTGTAGCAGCTAGGGCTGAACCTATAGCCAGGCTCTTAAGTCTAAGGGCTCTTATGTCTATACCAAGGCTCTGTGCTGCTAGCTCGTTCTCCCTCATAGCTCTAAGGGCTCTCCCGAATGGTGTTTTTAGCATATAGCTTGTGAATAATATGGACGCTATCAGGAGGGCTGATGATACATACAAATATACCCAGGACTTTGGTCCAAGCCATCCCAGTGGGTCTGGTACCGAGACGCCCCTGGTTCCCTGAAGTATCGGCTCGTAGTTCCTATTAATAGCCCTGAATATCTCTGCTATCGCTATAAGGGTTATCGCTAGATAGTCCTCCCTTAGCTTGAGGGATGGAGCAACAGCTATGAAGCCTAGGGATGCTCCTACAGCTATTGCTATGGCTAAGCCCAGGATCATCATTAATGAGGATTCAAATGGGTGGGAGTTCATATAAGCCTGGATCTCTATCGATGCAGGGCCATTATTGAATATAAAGTCGGTCTTTGGGGCATCAGAGTATACTGCCTGCATCATTCTAGGCACAAGAGAGCCTGCCACAATAGCTCCTCCGAGGACTGGAAGAACCTTGCCAAAGTTTGGAAGCCCAGCATAGCCGTATTCTATGTTGAGCGATAGAGATATTACTGAAAAGATTGCTATGAATGGTATGGTGTCTATGATAAGGCTGAGTATGTCAGCCATATCTCTTCACCCTTATTATGAGGGACAGCCTATATGCTGCCCTAGATATTGCTGGGGCTATGCCTGTTGGTGCAAATGCTATGAATAGCACTATCAGGATCATTGGGAACACATATCCATATTTAAAGATTTCTGAAGAGTATGGATACCCTACCGAGTAGAGACACCCATAGATCTGGGAAGGGAGTATTGACTCCGCATATGATACTAGAAGAGAACCTGGGAATGGGCCATAGATGCTGGAAAGCCCTCCAGCTATACTTACAGCAAATACTGTTATAAGAATCCTAGCTGGCGTGTTTGGATCTACATAGAACCACATAGGATATAATGCTCCAGCAAGGCCTCCAAGACCTCCTGAGAGGAACCATGATAATATGTATATCCTATTAGTAGGTATTCCCATTATCTCTGCTAGCCCGGGGCTCTCTATAGATGCCCTCATAGCTATCCCGATCTTTGTTCTATTGATGAAGAGATACAGAAGTATAACTAAGCTGGGCATGAGAACCAGGGCAATGATTGGGGCAGCTGTTATCTGTGGATTCGATATGAGAACCACATCCTCGGATCTGAATAGGAAGCCCTTAGCAGTATAGATCTTCTGGACATAGTAGTAGTAATCCGACAAGATATAGAGCAGCGTAGAGCCAAATAGATCGACAGCTATTGTTGCTATCATTAGCTGAACAATCGAAGCACCCCTAGATGAGAGAGGTTTAATTACAAGGAGATATGTTGCTAGGGAGGCAATACCTCCGAGTAAAAAGCCTAGGGGCATTAAGGGATATGGGGGCATGATTCCCAGAATCTTGCTATGCCCTAAGAAAGAGACATACATACCAATACCAATATAGAATCCATATGCAAAGTTAGGAACCCTAGTAGTCTGATATGCCAGGGTTAGACCTAGCCCCATAAGACTTAGAATAGCCATATAAAATAGGAAGCCCACGATTTGCTGTAGGGGTATATTTAAAAACCCGGATGTGCATGAGACAAGCCCTCCTAGATCTGGCATAAACATTAACCCATTACATATATATTTTGTTACTTTATAAGCTTATAAGCTCTTGATGTTAATATATTGCGATAGGTGATCTCTGTGGTTAGGGGTGTTTCAGCGGTTCAGGCTGTGTTGTATGTTGTTCTAATAGTTATTGGGATAGCTATCGGCTATGCAATTTGGGGCTCCACTGCACAGCAACCTGCAAGGGTTCAAACACTAACACTAACAATACCAGGAGCAGCTACAACAAGCACAGTAACAATGGTATCAACAGTTACAACAATACAAACAATAACAGCACAAGCACCAGGACTTAGAGGAGAAATACTTATAGGAGCACTATTACCTCTAAGTGGTGATCTAGCTAGTGAGGGGCCTCTGAACAGGGTTGCTACTGAGATGGCTATAGAGGATCTTAATAGCTATGTTAAATCACTCGGGCTTCCTATAATGTTTAGACTGGTTGTTGAGGACTCAGCAACAGATCCAAAAACAGCTCTTGAAAAACTTCAAGCACTATATGCAAGAGGGGTTAGAGCTGTTGTTGGTCCTATGACCAGTGCCGAGGTTAGAAATCTAAAGAGCTATGCAGATGGTAACAAGATTGTTGCTTGCAGCCAATCATCTACAGCCCCGGATCTCGCTGTGCCAGACTATATATTCAGGAATGTTCCTAATGATATGTATCAGGGTAGGGCTATAGCCAGGCTTATGTATGACTATGGAGTTAGATACGTATATATACTATATAGGAATGATGCGTGGGGTAAGGGTCTTGCAGATGCCACATCGGCCAGGTTTAAGGAGATAGGGGGCACTATTCTAGCTAATGTTGGCTATGATCCTAAGAAGAGTGACTTCTCTGCAGAGCTTAGTGCTGCTGCATCAACAGTTAAAGATGCTATTAATAGATATGGAGCTTCTAAGGTGGGCGTTCTCTTGATAAGCTTCGAAGAGGGCGGGGTTATAACTGCGCAGGCCGCAGGCTATAGTGATCTTATGAGTATAACATGGTTCGGAAGTGATGGCACAGCTGTTAACTCTAAGATCCTCGAACAAGCTGGAGCACAGCTTGTAAAGGTAAAACACCTAGCAACAATTTTCGCACCAACCGAGAGTCCTAAGTTCACGGATTTTGTTAATAGGTTTAAGGCAAAAACTGGCGAGCTTCCTGGAACATATCCTGCTACCGCCTATGACTGTGTGTGGCTTTTGGGGCTAGCAATAATACAGGCTGGCAAATACGATGGAGAGGCTATAAGAAACGCTCTGCCAGCTGCTGCTAAAACATACTTTGGAGTATCTGGCTGGACGCTTTTAGATGATAATGGAGATAGAGCCGGCGGTGACTATGATGTGTGGGCCGTTGTTCTAAAGGATGGAAAGCCAAGCTGGGATAGGGTTGCCCTAGTAGATGTTGGAGCCGATACTGTTAACTGGTTTAAGAAGATATAGAGCAATAGAATAGAAGAAAAATAGAAGAACAGGTCATATAATTTCTGCTTTTTCCGCCTATATCCTACTCCTCTTCTTCTTCCTCTTCCTCCTCATATTTTGGAGCATATCCCCAGCTTTTTATATTCTTCTCGCACTCAGCTAGATGATTAGCAAGATCTCTCTCTGTTAATAGATAGGTCGTGTTTGTAGGGATAACCCCTCTTGAAACCTGCCCCTCTGGACATAGCTTCTCGGGATCTGTGCATTTTGGGCACACATACATGCCAGTGACTTTGTCTCTGCATAGTGTAACAATCCTATCCCGGATCTTTATGGATATCCTCTCCCACTCAGGGATCCATTGGTACAAGAAAGTCTCCACAGTATTATTCGGACGCTCAGAGTAATAAGCATTGAGGATAAACACTAGATCTAACATCCGCCGGATCTAAGCTTATAGGTTATGAAAGGTAATATATAATGACCCTGGGCGGCGCCCCCGAATGTCGATGTGCCCACAGGCCCCTTATAGCTAGACTATAAAATCATATCACATAGAATATAGCTAGAAGTCATGTAACTTTTAAGGCTGGGATGTCACATCAAGATTCAAGATGGCTGAGACTAGGGTTATGGGTTATCTATCACTATATGATCAAAAGATCCTTTGCTGGTAAGTAAGTTAATTCCCTAAGTGGCAAGTCTCCCTGGATCTAGAAGATATATTCTCTGGAACAATACAAATGTTGGTGTAGAGAGCATGGCATTTGGACCTGCTGGGATGGGTTATGATAGGGCTATAACTATATTCTCTCCAGATGGGAAGCTATACCAAGTTGAATATGCATCTGTTGCTGTAAGGCAGGGGTGGACAGTTATTGGTCTCAGGGGTAAGGATTCAGGGGTTCTGATCTCTGAGAAAAGGCAGCAGTTCAGCCTAATGGATCTCAGGGCTTTGGAGAAGATCTTTATAATTGATACCCATGTTGGGGCATCGTTTGCGGGCTTGGGCGCTGATGGAAGGGTGCTTATAGACTATGCTAGGAGAATTGCTGCTAACCATAGGTTCCTTTACGACGAGCCGATAGATCTAGAGACTCTTGTTAGAAATGTTGGGGATCTAAAGCAGGTATTCACTCAACAAGGAGGGGTAAGACCATTTGGAGTTTCCTTAGTGTTTGTTGGCGGCGATAGGAAGGGGGTCCATGTGTATAGGACAGAGCCTAATGGACTCTACTTCCAGTACTTTGCAGTAGCTGTTGGATCTGGAGAACAGGTTGTTCACGAGTTTCTTGAGAAGAACTATAGGCGTGATCTATCTCTTGAAGATCTAATACTGCTAGGCTTAAAAGCACTAGGAGCCTCCTCAGAGCAGCCATTGACCGTTGACAGGTTAGAGATAGGATATATCAGAGAAGATGAGAAGGTTTTCAGAAAGATGGGAGAGGATGAGATTAGGGATTATCTATCGAAGCTAGGGGTATCCCGTTGAGTAGGGAGTATATTGTTGTTAGGTATGAGAAGGATGGTAAGAGGTTCGAGATCCTAGCAGATCCAGATAAGGTCCTCGAGTATAGGGAGGGTAAGAGGATATCTATAGGAGAGGTTGTGCACGGGGATTTCATATATAAAGATGCTAGAAAGGGTCTAAAGGCATCCCCAGCGGATATAGAGAAGGTATTCGGCACTCAGGATATATCGAGGGTTATGCATGAGATCCTAGTGAAGGGAGAGATCCAGCTCACAACCGAGCAGAGGAGGAGAATGATAGAGGCTAAGAGGAGGATGATAATAACATATATCTCTAGAAACTCTATAGATCCTGTAACGAAGAAGCCCATACCCCCAGCGAGGATCGAGGCTGCTATGGAGCAGGCGAGGGTGTCTATAGATATAAATAAAGGGGTTGAGGAGCAGGCTGTTGAGATTGTTAAGGCTCTATCAAAGGTGATCCCTATAAAGATGGCTATAGCGATACTGAGGATAAGGATCCCTAGGGAGTATGCTAGCAGAGCTCATAGCTCTATAGCAAAGATGGGGGAGGTCAGGAAGAGCAACTGGCTAAGCGATGGGGGCGTTGAGATCGAGATCGCAATACCAGCAGGTCTTCAGGGTGAAGTTATAGATAAGATCTCTAAGATGACACATGGATCTGCACAGGTTGATGTTCTCGAGGTGAAGTAGAGTGTCTAGCGAGGCTGGGCAGAGGTCTGCTAATATATATGTGAAGCACAGGGATATAGTGCTCCCAGGAGATCTTGTAGCATCTGGAGAGGTTAGTGTAGAGAGATACCCTTATGTATATTGCGTTGATAGGAGATGCTACTCAACAGTAATAGGTGTTGCCGAGGAAAAGGGCGAGGGATCTATAAGGATAGTGCCTCTTGAGGGCTTCTACAGGCCCCAGGAGGAGGATATCGTTGTTGGGATTGTTGAGGAGGTTGGGATAACCAGCGCTATTCTAGATATAAGGGCCCCATATAAAGGGATTCTCCCTGCCTCAGAGATTGTTGGTAAGCAGTATAATCCAGCCCAGGATCCCCTTATAAACTATGTATCTCCGGGCGATATATATCTAGCAAAGATCGAGAGGTTCGACCTTGTAAGGGATCCCTTGCTAACCCTCAAAGGAAAGGATCTTGGTAGGGTAGTTGATGGTATAATAATAGAGATCGTGCCTACAAGGATTCCGAGGGTTATTGGTAAGAGGAGGAGCATGATAGATATGCTGGTAAAGGAGACGCAGTGCCATATTGTTCCAGCAGCAAATGGTAGGATCATTATTAGGGGCTGCCCGTCAAGCGATCACGAGGCTATGGCTATAAGTGCTATAAAGATTATAGAGACATCTCCATATATACAGGGTTTGACAGAAAAAATAAGGGAGTATCTAGTAGTTGAGAAGGTGAGAAGAGGCCTTGTCAGAGGAGAAGGTTGAAACTAAGAGAAGGCTTATAGAGAATGGGAGAAGGATAGATGGCAGAGGGCCTCAGGATATAAGGCCTCTGAGATTCGAGGTGAGGGTTCTGAAGAATGCAAATGGCTCCGCCCTAGTCGAGTATGGAGGGACAAAGGTTCTCGCAGCAGTATATGGTCCCAGAGATCCTGGTACTAGGAGCATTGCCCTTCCTAACAGGGCTGTGCTTAGGTGTAGATACCACATGGCCCCATTCTCAACACATGAGAGGAAGAACCCGGCACCAAGTAGGAGGGAGATAGAGCTCTCAAAGGTTATAAGGGAGGCTCTAGAGCCTGCAGTGATTACAGAGGCCTTCCCTAGAACAGCTATAGATGTATTCATAGAGGTTCTCAACGCTGATGGTGGGACAAGAACTGCTGGGATAACTGCTGCTTCTCTAGCTCTAGCCGATGCAGGAATACCAATGAGGGATCTTGTTGCCGGAATAGCTGTTGGAAAGGTTGAGGGAACCCTTGTTCTTGACATAAATGAGGAGGAGGATATGCATGGCGAGGCTGATATGCCTATGGCTGTTATGCCGAGCCTTGGGCTGATAACCCTCATCCAGCTAAATGGTGTTCTTAGCGATAGCGAATTCTGGGAGGCTATAGATCTTGGGCTCAAGGGAGCTAGGATCGTTTATGAGGCTCAGAAGGAGGCTCTTAGAAAGAGGTATTCGTCAGTGGAGTAGGTGTTGATCATGTCGATAACTCCTGTTGATATACCAGTTATACCGGCTCTTAAGAGGGGAACAATCCTAAGCCTTCTATCCAGATCCACAAGGATAGATGGGAGATCCCCTAGCGATGTGAGGGGCATAGAGATAGCAACAGGGGTTATAAGCAATGCAAACGGATCTGCTCATGTGAAGCTAGGATTAACACAGGTTATAGCAGGTGTAAAGGTTGAGATAGGTTCACCATTCCAGGATACTCCAAATCTTGGAAACCTCATTGTTAACGCAGAGTTTGTCCCACTAGCTTCGCCAACATTCGAGCCAGGCCCTCCTGATGAGAGGGCTATAGAACTTGCAAGGGTTATAGATAGATCCCTTAGGGATGTGAGAGCTATAGACCTTGAGAAGCTGGCTATAATACCTGGGAAGAAGGTATGGAACTTATTTGTTGATATATATGTTATAGATCATGATGGAAACCTGATAGACGCATCATCAATAGCTACTCTAGCAGCACTTATAACAACCAGGATCCCTAGGGCATCCCTGAATCAGGATAAGGGGGAGATCGTTATCGATAGAACCACCCTAGAGCCTCTGCCGATTAGGAAGAAAGTGTTGACAGCAACTATAGCAAAGATCGAGGATCACTTAATAGTAGATCCCTCTCTCGAGGAGGAGATAGTGGCTGATGCATTCGTAACAATAGCTCTATCAGAGGATAGCCTCATAACAGGGATCCAGAAGAGCGGAATGGGAGCATTTAGGCAAGAACATCTGAGAAAGGCTATGGATATGGCTAGACAGGCTTACTCGTTATACATAAAAAAGATCTCGGAGACAATAGAGAGGGGAGCTCAAGCACCAACATAGTCTCTATAGAAAAAAGCTTTTAAGACAGAAAGGGTTTTTAATACATGGGCGCCGCGGTAGTATAGCCCGGCCCAGTATGCGGGCCAGGAAGGCCGCCCAGGGTCAACACCCTGGGTTTATTTTCAACCATAAGACTCGCCTCTTAGGGTGGGGGGTTTATAGTAAATGGTGTTATAGTTAGAGCCGCTGGTTATCTGGTCAGCGATGGGTTGGTGAAATAGAGATCTCTGGCACCTGTTGAGCAAACCCCGAGCATGGGGTTATCACGGCAGGTATATGGGGAGACTTTTTAAGGCGATAAGGAGGTCATAACAGAAGGTCTCTTCTTTCAATGGTTTCTTTCTATAAGTTTATCGATCCGATGGTAAGATATATATTTTCTTTCTATAGCATCATTTATGGTAATGGATGTGGTGTTAGATCTCATGCTTTTATCGGCTTACCTTGGTTTTAATGCTATTGTATGGATAGCTATATATGGAGCTAGCAGGGATGGGAGATCCTATGAGAGACCTAGCCAGCATATGGGGTTCATAGGGCTTCCCAGGGTTTCTATACTTGTTCCTCTATATATGGAGAAGCCTGAATCCATTATGAGGACTATAATGAGCATCTCTAGGCAGAAGTATCCAAGAGAGCTATTTGATGTCTGGCTAATCGTTGAGGAGGATGATGTTGATACAATAATTGGTGCAAAGAGCGCTCTTGGATATCTTGCTAGGAGTGGTATAAGATCTCATTTATATATTGTTAGGGGTAGGAGGACTTCTAAGGCTAGGGCTTTGAATAGCGTTATAAGTGCTGTGGATTGCGATATAGTTGCTATATATGATGCAGACGATACTTTTGACGAGAACCAGCTTGTCAATGCTATTGAACTGATTATGTCACGGGGCTATGATGCTGTTGGGGTGAGGGTCTATAGGTATAGAGATAGCCTTCTGGGGAGGCTTCTATATATAGATACTATTATATGGTATGAGGTTATACTAAGCTTTCTAAAAAGAGCAGGCTTCCACGTGCCGCTGAGTGGTGAGGGCCTATATATAAGGAAGAATGTTCTAAAGGATCTTGGGGGTTTTCCTGATAGGCTTGCTGAGGATGCCTACCTATCTCTCCTACTTTTCGAGAAGGGCTACAGGATTGGTCTTCTAGACTCCTATGTGGAGGAAATAGCTCCCATAGGGCTATCGGATCATATTAGGCAGAGGATTCGATGGTATAGAGGCCATCTTGAGTGTCTGGCTAGGATTATTTTCTATAGTAGTGGTAGGAGGCTCAGAGCTTCGATAAGCTATTTAGGACCTGTGATAGCCCTAGTCTCGTTAATAGCCTCTATTATATCTATATTCATTACTGCATCTTATATAGCTAGAGGTAGCACCAGTGGTGGCATGGCGACAGGCGAGGATCCCTATAGCGGATCTACTCTCTTATCGTTACCTCAATACTACCTGCTAGCCCTAATCCTTATAGAGGGAATAATTCCTGTGTTGATAGTGGCAATAGCGATCCTCAATCATAGGGGCTCTCGAAAAGGGGCTTCTCTATTACCATATGTGGTAATAATGCCTATCTACTGGATCGTGATATCCCTAGCCTCAATACCAGCCATTTTCTTCAGGGATATTGAGTGGTATAAAACCAGGAGATAGAGCATCTGATCCCATGGATTCGGATCCTCTATTCTAGCTAGGCATAGTATGGTGATTATCATTGAAGATATCAATAATATTTTTAAGATGTGAGTTGGTTATACTATTAGTGGGACTTTGGATCCTGAGTATAACATAAAGCTCCCAGTGGTTAAGTTTGAGGAGGAGATGCACGAGCTTGTTGAGAAGGCTAAGGAGCTGATAGATCAGGAGAGGGAGTTCGCAGTAGTTATGGTGATCAGATCCCAGGGTTCTTCTGCAGCAAAGACAGGGGCAAAGGCTATAGTGCTCCCAGATGGCAGAGTTATAGGCTGGCTTGGTGGCTGGTGTAGCGAGAACGCTGTGCTCACAGCTGCTCTAGAGGCTCTTGAGAAGGGTGTTCCGAGGATTGTTAGGCTTGTTATGAGGGGTGAGGAGTTGAGAAAGATCGGAGAGGATGTTATAGAGGTTGGCACGCCCTGTGGGGGCGAGGTTGATATATACATAGAGCCCGTATATCCAAAGCCGCAACTCCTTCTAGTAGGTGATAATGAGGTGACCAGGTATCTTGCTAAGATTGGTAAGATAATGGGCTTCAGAATTATTGTCTATGATATGATGGCGACTAAGGATAAATACCTAGAGGCTGATCTAATTATAAACTCTCTCTCTGGGCTTGATGGAGTTAGGATTGATAGACACACAATAGCTATCCTAGCTACTATGGGTAAAACATGGGTTGATGAGGAGATATTGGCAAGAATTTTGAAGACTGAGGTAGGGCTTATAGAGCTAATATCCAGCGTCAGAAGAGCCCAGGAGATCTTCCGGCTCTTAATTAAGAGGGGATACAGCCCAGAGGATCTGAGAAGAATAAAAACACCAGCAGGGCTCGATATAGGGGCTATATCACCACAAGAGATAGCCCTAAGTGTTCTAGCAGAAGTTGTTATGATCAGGAGGGGGGGTAGTGGTAAAAGTATGACAGAGATAAGAGGAGACCCTCTAAAGATCCTGTTGGAGGAGGTTAGAGGGCAAAGCATAGAGGCGAGAGTCTCTGAAAAACAGGTTAGTCAATAGAGTGTTTTATTGCTAGAGTAATCCCAATACAATGCTGTAGCAAAGACACAACATTGGATCTATAAGTATGGGATTAAAATTCCTACTAAATAGAAATGCTCCATAGAAATCTAATAATGCCAGCAACCCCGTCAGGGGCTAGAATCTTCTACCTACTATATAGCTGGTAGAATTCTATGATCTTTTCGATAAACCCATAGCCTGGGATATCTCCCGGGTTGGTATATATGTGTAGGAGGAGCAATGTTGTTGGTATGCAAAGAATTGATGTATATATAGCATTAGCACGGGGATCGTTGTATTTCAGGTTAGCTAGCGATATATTATAAATATTATAGATGCCCATGATATATACTCCTCCCCTAGTTATTAGATCTCCAACGATGTGTGAGACAGCTATTGCAAGTGATAGTATTATAGATACATGGATAGAGATCGAGTATATAGAGCCGACAGCAAGCCATAGAAGAATGCCAATGGTTATAGATATTGCAGAACAGCTGAAGATCTCATGAGTTACAGGGCTTCTCACAATATATCTTCTCCTCACCCTAACATGACCAAGATCTATTATGAAGTTTACTAAGAAAGATAGTATTGATGAGTATAGAAATGAACCAGCGCCACCCCCGCTAAATAGTAAAATGAACGACGCAGCCCCCACACCTCCAACAATGTGTGAGAACAGTTTCAAAAGATCACCTCAATACTTTCGCCTCACACCCTCTCTATGAAATAGATCATCCATCTATCTTATAAATAAAAACCCCCTGCCTAAAAACCATGTCCGGTATTACTAGCTTAGATGATCGGTAGGATAGCTGTGATCGATATTCTATATTAAAAGCTCTGAGCATTTAGACTAGACATACTAAATTGTATGACCTCCTCTTCACTCTAAAGGACAAGGTTTCCAGCTGTGATATATTTGCTTTAAAAGGTAAGGTGCGGGTTGCGGTTGATCTAAAGTCTCTCTACACTCTTCACATAACCTAAGATAACATTAGATGGAAAATCCAGGGAGTAGCTAGGAAAAAGCAGAATATAGCTAAGAGGCTTATGAGTAAGTAGTCTAGGATCGTCTCTTTCGGTGCTTCATCTGAGATGTAAGTGTTAATTGATCATAGACAGCTGGATGCTTCGATAAATCTCTATCTAAGGATGTGTAGCCTCCCTTCCTTGCTAAAGGGCTGGAAGGAGTTTATCCTCCCAATCCTTAGAGGTAGTGGGCTGAATCCTTTTTCGTGTTAATAGAAATCTTTTTATATTCATTTATTATAAAATGATTTTGGGGGGTTGGATCTATTCTCCTGGAAAACACTTATAAACCTAAGCATAAAGTATCAACGGGGACAGGATTGACTACCAACCCGATGGGGGCAATGCCCCAAGGGTTGGTAGAGGGCTGGAGATGTGAGCCCCATGCCCTTGGGCTCGAAGAAGTCCCATGACCCACCTACCCTCAAGGCTGGTAGGTGGCTGAGGGCTAAGTCCCTACACTCAATCATGATTGAAATGAAAGTGTAGGGGCAAACGGCTGGTCTCTGAGACCTCCTTTAGGGAGGGTCTGAGGGGGCTTCTCAGAAAG
>Ga0073931_100410_pt1 | contig 13791 bp, 10 predicted proteins | sample DewCreD2012metaG_4_FD_76899 | JGI IMG/M metagenome (GOLD analysis project Ga0073931, IMG submission 76899) | Hot spring sediment bacterial and archeal communities from British Columbia, Canada, to study Microbial Dark Matter (Phase II) - Dewar... ...
GCCTGTGCTATGAGGGACTTGATGTCAAGGCCCTCCTTATCATCCCTCCTCATAGCCCTTATAGCCTCTCTAAGCACTGGATAGAGAACCCTCTCCATCCACCTAAGCCTATCTATAACATCTCTATCATAAACACCATATCTGAGAACCCTCCCAATGCCCTCATTCATATTGGAGTATGCATATCTCTCCGGATTCCTTCGATCCCTAACTATATACACCGGCATTCTTGGAGAGATCACACCTGCCATGGGGCCTACAGAGCTGAGGTGATGAGCAGGCTTGATAACAATTTCCCCCCTTCTAAGCATTCTATCAGCCTCCTCAGGAGAGCTGGCCCACCCCTCATAGATTGCCGCCCCTATGAGAGCCCCTCTCAAGGGACCCGAAGCCCTCTCATATTTTATGGGGGGCCCTGCATGGAGTAGCATGTAATCCCTCATACCGGGGATGGCTTTTATAGATAGCTCCATATCAACCCAGTATGGCTCTGACTCCATAATCCTCTCAACAGCTGTGCTGTTGGCTCTCTCGATCTCCTCCTTTATGCCCCCAATCCTTTCTTGGCTATCCATCAAGCCTCACCCTTCTTCATCTTTATAGCAAGCTTAACAGCATCAAGGATCTGCCTATACCCTGTGCATCTGCATGTTATGCTATTAAGCACACCCATGATCTCCTCGTCTGAGGCGTTGAGCATGTTCTCAACAATCCAGTGGGCTGTTAGCACAAATGCTGGTGTGCAGAACCCGCACTGGTATCCGAAGGCTCTTACAAATGCCCTCTGAACATGGGATGGCCTCATATTATCCGAGAGTCCTTCTAGGGTTGTTATGCTAGATCCGCTGGCCTCAGCTGCCAGAACTAGACAGGATTTCAATGGCTTTCCATCGACAAGCACTGTGCATATCCCGCAGTCCCCCACTAGGCATCCAGCCTTAACGCTCTTTATCCCCAGCCTATTTCTAAGCACATCTATCAGCCTCTCGCTGGGCTTCACATCCAGCACTCTTCTCCTACCATTTACTGTGAGGGTTATTCTCAAGAGATCACCCCATGCTCAGAAGTCTTCTGAGGAGATATGCTGTTCCAAACTCAACTAGGTGTTCCCTATACTCCCTAGACGCTCTGGGATCTGTTGGTGGGTCTATCCTTATCCTAATATGCTCAATAGCCTCCCTTATAAGATCCCCTGGGCTTTTATCCTGCCTGAAGATCTCGTCCAGGTCTTCGATGAGTAGGGGTTTTTTGGAGGCTGAAGTATATGCTATCCTCACCCTCCTCTCGCCAAGGCTATCGATCCTCTCGATATGGGCTGCGATCCCCATGATCCACCAGACCTTGAAGTACCCACCCCTAGAGCCCCTAGGAGGCTCTGGTATATATATCCTTGCAAGGATCTCATCGGATCCCAGGCTCTGATCCCCGCTAACAAGGCTCTTCAGGGGTGCTCTCCTAACACCTCTTATGGATATTATGTCAACATATGCTCCCAGAACAAGCAGCGGCGGGATCGTGTCGGCCTGGAGAGTTGGGTTCAATATATTGCCCCCAATCGTTGCTCTGTTTCTGAGATGATGATCCCCGATCTGTCTCACAGCCTCCCAGAGAACCCCGTATCTATCCCTTATCACGCTGTTCTCCTCGATCTCTCTAAGCCTTACTGCAGAGCCTATGGATATGCCCTTCCCCTCGCTATGCTCTATAGATGCCAGCTCCCTCACTCTCTTGATATCGACTAGATACTCGTATCTAAGCCCCATTCTCAGCAGGCTGAGGATAACAGTCCCACCGGCTAGTATTGCGGCTTTATCACCATATCTAGCCTTGATCTCAACGAGCTCCTCTATAGTAGCTGGGGCTATATACTCTACATCTGGGATCGTTGTTCTGAAAACTAGGGCCATCTGATCACCCCATGAGGTTTTTTCTAAGCATATCGAGAAGACCTGGTCTCTGCTCCCTTATAGCTCTGAGGAGCCTCTCGGGTGTTATTGGGTACTCCTTGATCCTCACGCCTATTGCTCTATATATCGCGTTAGCTATCGCAGCCTGCCATGGGAGGGCTGTGAGCTCCCCAATACCCTTTGCACCATATGGGGCATTCCTCTGGGGGATTCCCAGGCTCTCGAAAAGGATCTCTGGGGGCATGTCCTCAACCCTCGGGATCCTGTATTCGAGGAAGCTAGCATTCCTTATAGCACCAGTCTCATCGAACTCTATAGCCTCCTTCAAGGCGAGACCTATGCCCATAACAACGCCCCCATATACTTGTCCCAGGGCGAGGCCTGGGTTTATTATTGGAGTGTCAGCAACTAGGGCAGCTTTTAAAACCCTAACCTGGAGTGTCACTAGATCTACCTCCACCTCCACAGCCCCTGCTATGAATGTCACGAAGGGCTTCGGATTCCCTCTGCCAGTTTCTGGGTCTAGATATGTTGTGCCCGACGGGACATGGGTTCCCCTCCCTATCAGGGGGCCATGTATTGTCTCACCGCTTGGGAATGTGTATCCAAGGGCTATCTGCTCAAGGGATAGACACTCTCTCGGCCTTCCTGAGACGCATGCCTTTCCATCCCTGATCTCTATCTCGTCCTTGAATACCTTGAAAACCTTTGCAGCTATCTCCCTTATCTGTTCCTTTAGATCCTGGAGAGCCCTTATAAGGGCCTGCCCATCGCTGTAGAGCCCCCTGCTGCCTACCGTCTGCCATGTGTAGGGGACGCCGTCTGTCGATCTATATGGTGAGATCCTAACCCTCTCGATCGGTATCCCCAGCTCCTCAGCAACGATCTGTGCTAGGCCCACTATAGTTCCCTGCCCAAACTCTCCTGTTCCTACCAAAACATCCACGGATCCGTCTTCGTTTAGCTTCACAATAGCTGATGAAGAAGCGTTAGGTGGCTGCACAGGCCCTTTCCATGCAGCCGCAATCCCCTTACCCCTGATCCTCCAGGGCTCTGGGGATCTCCCTGGGGGTCTGCTGAACTCTATCAGCTCGGCAGCCCTTCTAATAACCTCTGCAGGGGCTCCAGCGTCTTCCGCAAGGATCTCCTGGGTTGGTGTTAGCGAGTATCCAGGCTTGAGGGCGTTTCTGATCCTAAGCTCCACAGGATCTATCCCGAGCTTCTCAGCCAGTATATCGATCTGCTGTTCAAAGGCTGATGTAAGCTCAAGAACCCCGAAGCCTCTGAAGGCTGTTGTTGGCACCTTGTTTGTATACACAGCATAGCCGTCTACATGTATGTGGGGTATCTCATAGGGCCCTGTTGCCATGAATGTCGAAGATCTTATAACATTCACTGTATAGTCTGCATATGCTCCAGCATCTAGGTAGTACTCTCCTATGTGGGCCAAAAGCCTCCCATCTTTTGAGGCCCCTGTTCTCATCTTGAATAGGAAGCCGGGCTTCTGGGCCATGTAGTAGAAGTTCTCCTCCCTATTGAGGGATAGGAATACAGGCGCTCCTCCGAGCTTCATTGATATGAGCACCGGTATGTGCTCGAGAAGGAGCCCAGCCTTCCCCCCAAAGCCTCCTCCTGTGTATAGGTGGTGAACCACTATCCTGCCCACAGGGATTCCGAGGGACATTGCTAGGAGATTTCTAACTGCAAATGGTGATTGGTGTGATGACCAGACCTCTATGGTGCCATCGCTTCTAACTCTAGCTGCTCCTGCCCATGGTTCCATATATGCGTGGGACTGCGGATCCGATCTATATGTCTCCTCAACAACCACATCAGCCCCCTCGATAGCCCTTAGAGCGTCGCCCTTCCTCAGTTTAACCCTGTTAGCTATATTCGTGCCAGGCACTGGGTTTATAAATGTAGCCCTCCTATACTCGCCAAGCTTCTCGTGGATAAGGGGTGCTTCTGGTGATAGGGCTCTCTCTATTGTTAGCACTGGCTCTATGGGCTCCGCCTCTATATCTATATTCTCGGAGGCCTTCTCGGCTGTGTCCAGGCTCTCGGCAACTATAGCTGCTACTGGGTGCCCATAGTATAGGATCTTGCCTCTGGCCAGCACGTCCCTGTCTGCCGCATAGATCCCGACCTTATATGGGAAATCCTCTCCTGTGAATACAGCAACAACCCCTGGGATCTTGAGGGCTTCAGAGTAGTTTATCTTCTTTATCACCGCGTGGGCGTATGGCGCCGATACTAGCTTGATCCACAGCATGCCTGACAAATCCAGGTCGCTGGCGTATAGAGCGCCTCCATATACCTTCTCGACATCGAACCTCTCAACAGGCTTTCCAACATATCTAGAACCCTTCTCCAGCATAGAAACGCCATGGATTGTTAGAGTATCCAGGGTTATATGTTTCCTATATAAACGATGGTTGGTGTATATATTGTCAAGAGCTCCGCTAGAGGGTATAAGGGTTCTGGATTTCACGAGGGCTATGGCTGGTCCTTTCTGCACAATGTTACTAGGAGATCTCGGGGCTGATGTTATAAAGGTAGAGCCTCCTGAGGGTGATGAGTCTAGGCACTGGATGCCTCCCGATATTGGGGGTGTTTCTGCCTATTTCATAAGTGTTAATAGGAATAAGAGGAGCATAGCGATCGATTTGAAGAAGCCTGGGGCGCTGGATATTATAGAAAAGCTTGTTAGGGTCTCCGATGTTGTTGTGGAGAACTTCAGGCCCGGGACTGCTGAGAAGCTCGGGATTGGCTATGAGAGGCTCTCCAAGATAAACCCTAGGATTATATACTGCAGCATCTCGGGCTTCGGGCAGAATGGGCCCTATAGGGATAAGCCTGGGTATGACTTGATAGCCCTAGCAATGAGCGGCTTGATGGACATAACCGGAGAGCCTGGAAGGCCTCCTGTGAAGTTCGGGGTTCCTATTGCAGATATAACCACAGGTATCATGGCTGCAGTATCCATCCTCGCAGCTCTATACCATAGGGATAGGAGTGGGGAGGGGCAGTATATAGATATCTCTCTCCTCGACACACAGATCCTGATCCTATCTCACCAGGCCCTCAGTTATCTAACAACAGGCAGAAACCCCGAGAGACTTGGCTCTGCACATCCAAGCATAGCCCCCTACCAGGCCCTCGCCACAAGGGATGGCTATATAGTTGTCGCTGTCGGGAATGACAAACTGTGGCAGATCTTTGCAAGGGCTATTGGGAGGGAGGATCTGCTAAAAGATCCCAGGTTCTCGACAAACCCTGATAGGGTTAGGAACAGGGATCTATTGATAGGGGAGCTTGAGAGGACGTTCAGGGAGAAGACAACGGGAGAGTGGCTAGGGATCCTCGAGAGAGCCGGGATCCCGGCGGCTCCTGTGAACAGGGTTGGCGATGCACTGAGAGACCCCCAGGTTCTCCATAGAGGAATGGTGATCGACATGGATCACCCCATAATCGGAAGATTCAAGAGCCTTGGAACCCCCCTCAAGATGAGCCTAACACCAGGGAGGATCTCGAGACCACCCCCGCTTCTGGGGGAGCATGGCTTCGAGATCCTCAGGGAGGTTGGCTATAGCGATGGGGAGATAATATCCATGCTGGAGAGGGGGGTTATAAATATGGATCCAAGGGCTCTGAGGGCTACTAGGGCTTTTTGAAGGGCTTCATCAAGCCAGCAGGGGGTCTAGCCCTTCTGCCGAGGATTATTATCAGTATTATCACAGCTATATATGGTATCATGTTGAAGAAGTAATATCTCCTAGCAAGATCCAGGCTGCTTGATGCTATGCTCAGCTGCAGGGCATCCACGTATGAGAGGAATAGTGATGCTATGAATGTTCTCAATGGATCCCAGCTGCCTGCATAGATCATTGCGAGGGCCATGAAACCTCTGCCGGCTGTCATTCCATATCTGAAGTCCCCTAGGTATGATATCGATAGATAGGCTCCCGCTAGGGCGGCCATGGTGCCCCCATAGATTGTTGAGATGATTCTCACCCTCTGGACATTAATCCCCAGGGCGTCGGCGGCCATGGGATCCTCGCCAGCAGCCTCTATCATGAGCCCAACTACTGTTTTTCTGAGCACGAGATATGTTGCTGGGACAAGGGCTAGTGATGCTATAACCAGCGGGTTTGTTATCGATACCAGGAGCTCCGCAGCCTCTCTATAGCCAACAACCCTGGCTATATCGGAAACGCTTAGAGGGCTTCCAAGGGTTTTCACAGAAACCCCAACCTGGGAGGCTGTGAAGTATAGCACACCCGTGGTTCCCAGGCCGAAGAGCCAGAGGCCCAAGCCGGCAACTGCCTGGTTTACTCCAAGGGCAACTGCCATGTATGCGTATGCCATAGATACGAGCGAGCCTATTGCTATGGCTGTTAGAAGCCCTGCTAGGGGGTCTCCATATCTCTGCGTCACTATAAATGCTGCGAATGCTCCTATGAGCATGATCCCCTCTACCCCTAGGTTTAGAACACCGCTCTTCTCTGTTATCAGCTCGCCCATGCTTGCATAGAGTATTACTGGGAGGAGTCTTAGTGATACTGCGAGTGATACTGCTAGTATTGATGGTGTTGCTAGGAGCTCTAGGGTTTTCACAAGCTCTGGTGGTATCATCTCTTCTCACCCACTATTTTCTCTGCTATTGGTATTGCTATCATCATGAGCCCCACAGCTACCCATGTTATGGCGTATGTAGCCCCTATCGTTACCAATAGTGATTCGCCCCCTACTACTAGGATTGATATAAGGAGGGATGTTAGTGCTGTTAGTGGGATCCTGGATCTCCCTAGTGCTGCTGCTAGAACAGCTAGGTAGCCGAATCCGTGGTCTATCTGTCCAGAATCGAATCTATATAGCACACCCATCACATGGAGAGCCCCCGAGAGTCCTGCCAGGGCCCCTGCCAGGAGCATTGTTAGAACAACGACTCTGAAGACATTTATCCCTGCATATGATGCTATCCTCCAGTCCTTCCCAACAACGCCTAGGTGGATATCCAAGGGGGATCTCTCTATGGCTATATAGAGCACCACCGCTAACGCTATTGTTACGAATATAGAGTAGCTCAGTCTTGTATCGACCCACTCGATCCCTGTGCTGGTCTGCATAGGGATTCTGAGGAGAACCGGGAATCTAAGGCTTGGGGGCAGGACATCTGATAGTAGATAGCCATAGGATGCCTGCCCCCTTATAGGGCCGTCTAGGGCGTAGAGTGTGAAGCTCGCAGCAACTATGTTTAGCATAAGTGTTGTTACTATCTCGTTTACACCGAACCTAGCCTTTAGAAAAGCTGGTGGGAGGGCCCAGAGCATTGCTGCAAGAGATGCTCCGAGGATCATTATAGTCATCGCTAGTTGGGGATACGGCGCCTGGATAGCCTTTGCTATATATAAAGCCATCACAGCCCCCACTAGGAACTGCCCCTCACCACCTATGTTCCAAAGGCCCGCCTTCAATGCTATCGAGACCCCAAGTGCTATTGTGTATATTGCTATGAATCTCACGAAGATCTCTGAGAAGTGAAGCAGATCCGAGAAGGGAGACGTGATCAGGATCCTCATGGAGTCCAGCATTCCGATCCCATATAGAGATGCTACCATCGAGACCCCTAGGAGACCTGCAGCTAGTATTCCTGAGTATGATGCTATAACCACGATAGATCCTCTAGCCATTCTGACCACCATTTCTAACAGTTAGTTATAACACCCGGCTGATAATATTGAGATGCAAAAAAAATCATTTGAATGTTATCTTAGCAGCCGTGGGTTTGCACTCAGGGAGGTTTGGGTCATCGAAGCATTTGAAGGTCTTTTTAGCAGGATCTACGTCGAAGTATATCTTGATCAGGCCCATTAATATCATGTTCTGATACTCAAGAGCCTTTCTCTTAACATCATCAGGAACCTGGGGTCCGAGGCTAACCTTCACTATTCCTGAAGCCATTGTTGCTGTTAGGAATCCATATCTCCACTCTCCGGTCACCTTGTCTCTAAGGGCTTTGGAGTACACTATATCCCAGTTGAACACTATAGATCCTAGCAGCGTGTCCATGGGCTTGATCCTTGGTATGTCTGCATAGACTGTTGTGAACCAGACTTTCTTCTCGCCTGCAGCTAGCGAGACACCAACATCTATGCCATCTCCGCTGGAGAATATAATATCAGCACCTCTGGCTATCATATCCTCGGCAGCCTTTCTAGCCCCCGCAACATCTGCCCATGATAGGGGTGCGTAGTATTCGAGGAACCTAGCATTTGGATTAACCAGGAGCACTCCTGCCTTGAACGCCTCGTGCCCGGCCCATATTGATGGAACCCTTCCACCTCCTATGAGGCCTATTACGTTGCTCTTTGTGAGAAGCCCTGCTGCTATGCCCAAAACGAAAGCCCCCTCCTCCAGGGTCATCCATATGTTATAGACATTGGGGGCCCCGATCTGGAAGCAGTCTACGCAAACGAACAGAGTGTTTGGATACTGAGGTGCTATTTTTTGGGCCATCTCCATATACTGGATCCCTTGGAGAACTATCACATCATAGCCCTCCCTAGCAAGTCTCACCGCCACTGGCTCGGCCTTTGTTCCATCGAATAGGTTTGTATATACATCTAGCTTGAACCCATAGAGCCTCTGAAGCTTTGCGAGGGATTCGTTTGCAGCGTAGTTCCACGACAGGTCTGATGGGTCTATTGGCATTATTAGAGCTACCTTTAACCCTGAGAGTGGGGATGCTGCTCCCGCCTGTGTTACTGTAACGATCCTTTCTGCTGTTATTGTTGCCGCAGCAGCTGTTCTCTCAACAATGTTTGTTACAGTAACAGTTGCTGGCGATCTTGCCCAGCCGTATGCTGCTACACCAGCTAGTATCACTATAACCACTATTAGCCCTGCTGTCTGTGTTGATAGAGCCTTAAGCCCCATTATATCCCTCAGGGATAGTGGGTATCTAGAGCTTATAAGGTTATGTTTGTTTTGTCTTGTTTCTCTCAATAGTGCTTGCTGGTGTTGGGGCAGAAACCATCTTCATGGTGATTTATGATAATTAAGATCTTTCGAGGTTATTAGATTATCTGGCAAATCATGCTCCCAGCTATTCGTAGCCTCCCAAAATGCTTAATGATATCAATGACCTCCAAGCTGTGGGGCATTGCTCCAAGCCCGGGTAGGCACCCCTAGATGATAGCCCCGTGCCATTGGGCTCGATAGCCACCCATGAACTCATAGGGATACCCAAATCCCTATACGAGGTGAAAGCCCCCTAGAGGATATCCCAATCACAACCCACCCTCTAGGGACAAACGATGGGCGGGCGATTATTTTTATTATTGTTATTTCTGGACTATTTCTCAGAGGGTGTGATATGCAGGATCAGAGGGGCTCGCCCGATGCTGTTTTGAGGGTTGAGGGGATTATTAAGAGATTTGGCAGTGTTGTTGCTAATGATGGGGTTAGCCTGGAGCTCTATAGATCAGAGATCCACGGTCTTCTTGGTGAGAATGGCTCAGGCAAGACTACTCTGTGTAGGATTATATATGGTCAGTTGAGGCCTGATGCTGGTAAGATCTATGTTAATGGTAGGGAGGTTCGATTTAGGAGTCCTAGGGATGCTATTAGGTTTGGGATTACTATGGTTCACCAGGAGCTTTCTCTCATTCCAACCCTGAGTGTTTCTGAGAATCTTGTGCTTGCTAGAATGTCTGGCCTTGGTGTTTCCAGGGATTCTGTGTATAGGGAGGCTGTGGAGGTTGCTGGGAGATTTGGTTTTGAGATGCCTCCTGATGTTCCTGTCTATAAGCTCTCCTATGGTGAGAGGCAGAGGGTTGAGATTGTCAAGGCTCTCTCACTCGGGGCTAGAGTTCTTATTATGGATGAGCCAACGACTTTTCTCACTAGGATTGAGGCTGAGAGGCTCTTTGATTCCCTTAGGAGGGTTGTCTCCTCCGGTGTTTCTGTGTTGTTTGTTTCTCACAGGATTGATGAGGTTCTCTCTATAACTGACAGGATCACTGTTCTCAGGGCTGGGAGGGTTGTTGCTAGAGGCTATACTATGGATTTTTCTAGAGAGGATCTTGTGAGGCTCATTGTTGGCGAGAGGGAGGTTCCCCGGAGTGTTTCTAGTGTGTCTCCTAAGCCTGGTGCGAGGAGGGTTGCTCTATCTATTAGGGGTCTCTATGTTGGTGGGGATCTTGGCCAGATCTCTGTTAGAGGTGTCGATCTTGATTTATTCTATGGTGAGATCCTCGGCATAGCCGGTGTTGAGGGGAATGGCCAGAGGGAGCTTTTCGAGGCTATAGCGGGGCTTAGAAAACCTCTGAAGGGCTCTATAGTTATTGATGACACTAACTCCACAGACCTCTCGCCAAGAGAGATTAGAGATCTCGGTGTTGCCTATGTGCCAGAAGATCCCAACCTAGCCCTAGTGATCGAGTACCCAGCTTTCAAGAACATAGTCATATTGCCAACAACATCCTCCAGATATACCAGAGGGGGCTTTATACTAGATCTAGAGAGGATTAAGAACGTGTTCAAAAACCTAGTGAGAGCCTATATGATAAAGATCGAGAAGCCCGAGCAGAGGACATCAACACTCTCCGGGGGTACAAAGCAGAAGATAGTATTGGCCAGAGAGCTTCACATAGAGCCAAGAATACTGCTCCTCTACAACCCCAGCAAGGGTCTCGACATAGCCACAACAGCACAGCTAAAACAGCTAGTAATCAGCGAGAGGAACAAGGGGAAGGCGATCCTATACTACTCATCAGACCTAGACGAGCTGGTAGAGATAAGTGATAGAATCGCAATAATATACGGAGGCAGAATAGCAGCAGTACTGGATAGAAGCGAGATAGACGTATACAGGATAGCATATACCATGACAACCGGAAAAGATCCAGGAAAACAGAGCCAGTCTACACAGAATAGCAGTCAGCATAGCTGAAGACCATCAAAAACCTTTTAAACAAGCCTAATTCTCTCACTCCACCATAGCTAGTATTTGAAGAAACCGGGATAAGCCCGCTGTATATCTAAATTAAACGCAATTTGCATTCTATCCTAAATAAATTATTATATGTCTAATTTTTATAGTATAACTGACCTCCACCCGCCCTTAAGGGGCGAGGGCTCCTCAGATCATCATCAAACCCCCTCGCCTCAGAGCGTTTCATTGATTCCCCACATCTATTTGGGTTTACATCTGTCATCTGGAGGGTGCGGAGCTCCCCGAAATCTGCTTTGATCCCCAGTATCTCGAGGGCTCTCTTCCTAGTGTTTAGCTTTCCAACAATGTCTCTATCTGCTTCGAAGCCGCATCTAGGGCATCTTAATATTCTATATCCGTTTTCCTCAAGCTTGGAATCACAGTTAGGACACTCAGAGGATGTGCCCCCGGGATCTACTATAACTATTGGTGCTCCGTGCTTCATAGCCTGCCAGTCTATCCACCTACCAAGCCTCGAATATCCCATTATGATCAGTTTTGTCCTGTGATCCTTCGGCAGCTTCCTTAAAGCTTTTATCAGCCCCGTTAGATTTTCTCTAGCGACAGCGTATCCAAGCCTCAAAGAGAGCCCCACGATCTTCAGTGATACATTCCTAGCCCACTCCTCAAGAATGTTCCTAACCTTCCTATGATATGATCTAATCCTGTTTAGGATCCCTCCTCCCCTCCTCCAGGCTGGATACCTAGATGATGAGTATCTCCTCTGAAGTCTTTCAGCTAGGAGCCTCCACCTATATGCCTTATCAATGGCCATGCCTATCTCTTTGTTTATCCTGTCATCCCCATAGACTATTTTCCGCTCATTGATGTCTATGGCTGTAACGTCTCTAGGTTGTATTGCTTGGGCCTCGGTATCTTTTTAGATATTCACAGCATCATCCTCCCACCTCTGTAGACAGGCCTTGCCTCTCTATTATAGTATTGGTCATACCTTCTATTCCAGCCAATGATCTTTAGTCTAACCCCTCCTATGATCTCTACATAGCTCTCTTTGTTTCTATAGCCTGAGCTTGGTGTAATAGCATGCTAAACATCTTAACGCTCGGGCGTTTACCTCTATATGGATTCCTCCTCCAAGCCTTTGCATTCGCTAAAGCATCTCTATAGCAGTCGATGACTATCTTAGACGGAGGCCCGAACTAATCTCTCTACTCTCTATAGTATTTGATGAACCTCCCCCAATGCTCCTCAGATCCAGACTCAGTATCGTGTATATAGAGTAGTTCTGAACCAACCTATATTTCTCGAGGAGCTCTATAGCCTCTGGCTCAGGGTTAACCCCCATAGCTATTGAGAGGTTAGCAAATCCTTATCATCAGAGACTATAGAGCTTCTCCAAACATCATAAAGGCCTTAAAAAGCTTATAATCAGATAAGCAATAGATCGTTAGGCCATAAACCCTCCCGCAGCAGCAAGAGGGGTTGAAATCGGAAGAGACCAGATATCCATGAATTATATTTATTTCTGCTCAATATATGCTAGATCCCTGCGGTGTCGGGCTCGACACCACACTGGTGAACCTATTGGGATCAAAAGATCCCTATGAACATGATGAGAAATAAAAGTTATAAGTTATGAGCATCTGGCAGGGCTTTCATTGTCGCGTAGCATCATCTGTATCAACCCGCTCTGAGTGACCCCTACCCACAGCTCCACCCTCATCGGGGTCTCTGGTTCATTGCTGTGGGGGAACTCCCGCATCCTGGGTTTATGGATTGCATGTGAGCCCCTCTTGGGTCTTCACCCTCATTGCGGGGCTCTACTAAAATCTCTAACAAACATTTAAATTAACATAAAACCTGGAACAGCTCCTAAAGAGCATCTATCAACCCCGAATCCCGATAGCAGTTTGAACCGCTGGCTTCAAACACCTTGCTATGACGCCGGGAGCGGGCATTGAAAGTGATAAAGCCTATTATCGGGGTTACTGACTATATATAGAGCCTTGACTTTACCTTATTTTCTGCTAGTATTTTGCTGCCTCTTATAACATATAGCGGCAATTCGTGCCTCGATATGGCTTCACGCGTAGTTGAAGCCCTATGCACTACTATGAGAGCTTCGCACCCTACATTAAGACCGCATCTAGCTAGGTTCATGGCTACCTTAGCTCTCCAAGTTATCATGTCAATGAGTGTCTCTATATCGCTCGCCCCCATAGACCTTGTTATGTGGCTAGCGAGGAATGCTACCTCTAACATATTGCCCCTGCCATATGGGTAGTATGCATCTTCGATATCGTCCTGCCCTAGCGATACATTGATTCCTGACTCTAACATAGACTTATAGGGGGCGTGTAGAGGACCTGTATGTGGGGCTATGACGTATGAAATGCCCGCTAGCTTAGATAACTCGATCACTTTATTTAGATAGGGCTTTGGATATAGTGCTAGAGCCCTAGCGTGGTAGGCTGATACCCTTCCAAACCATCGATTCCTTATAGTAGCTCTAGCCAGCTTAGCGGTTGTTCTGAGACCTGGATCTCCTGCATCGTCTGTCAGCATCGCTATATCTCTATTGAACTCCTTCGCAAGGGTAAAGGCTCTCTCGATATGTTCTTCTACATCTTCCTCAAACTCTATCCATGGGATCCCCCCTACGACGTCTGCCCCCATCTCTAAGGCTTTAGTCATGTACTCATATGCCTTCATATCCCGTATAAGGCCTTCTTGTGGAAAGGCCACTACCTGAAGATCTACAATGTTCTTCAGCTCCTCTTTAAGCCTTAGAAGGGCCTTAATAGCTTCTAACTTAGCCTTGCTATCCGTATCGGCGAATGCTCTAACATGCAGAACCCCATACCTTATCATCTCTGCTATAGCCCTTCTAGCGTTTCTATAGATCCAATCCTCTTTATATATATC
>Ga0073931_100430_pt1 | contig 13317 bp, 8 predicted proteins | sample DewCreD2012metaG_4_FD_76899 | JGI IMG/M metagenome (GOLD analysis project Ga0073931, IMG submission 76899) | Hot spring sediment bacterial and archeal communities from British Columbia, Canada, to study Microbial Dark Matter (Phase II) - Dewar... ...
ATCCGGAACTGTCAGGTGAGGGCCATTCGGTTGCAAGTTCGAATTAAACTGGATGGCTCCACCGACCTGCCCGGCGACGGCATTCGGAGCGTTCTGGGCCCCGAGCAGACTTCCCGGCGTGGGCGTGCCTTGATTGTTAACGCCCGCGAGATCGTTCACAACGGCGGATCCATTCAGCTCATCCAGCGGCCACCAGGCGACCATGCTGGGGAACGAAGCCGGATCCACGCACGGCGGACAATTCACGGTGAGCGCCGCCGAGGCCGTCGCATGGTACTTGTTGGGTGGATCGGGCGAATTCGGTGGATTCGGCGGGAACACGCTTGAACCGTTGCGCTCGCCGTCAATCGCTCCCGAATTGCCCGGCGTGCAGGAGCCTGTCGGATTCGGACACGTGCCTTTCGGTCCCGGCAGACTCGTCCAGGTGACGGTGACGTGGTTCGTTATCAAACATGGACATAGTGCCGTTGCCGAGACGGTCGCCTGATACGTGATCTGGATCGTCGTTCCATCGTCCAACTGCGGGCAGGTCACGCTGACATTTTGACCTACGGCGCCTCCGGCGCAGCCCGCTGGAAACGTGAGCGAGGCTGGTACAAGACTCAAGTCGGCCGGCAAGGTATCGGTGAAGACGATGTCAAATGCGTCAGCAGTGCCGGTGTTGGCGATGGTAACGGTGTAGGTGACCGGTCCGCCGCCGGGTACGACCGCCGCGGGTGAAACACTCTTGGTCAGGATGAGTTGCGGCTCGACAACATGGACATTGACCGTGCCCGAATTGAGGGCGAATTGGGTGCCCGCTTCGTTTGTAAATCGCACCTGGAATTGGTTAGGCAACGTCGTGCTGCTTTGATTGCTGGCGATGTTGTCCACCAGCGCGTTGAACTCGATGATGGCGAATTCGAGGTCGGGATCGTTGTCGTTGTTGGTGATGGGCAAGGATTGTACTCCGACGAAGAAAATCGGATCTACCCCAGCGCCAGGAGTAAAGGGACCTCCACCCTCCAGGAGGTTACCGGTAGGCGTCGGCGGTCCTGGACATTGCGGCGGATTCGGTCCTGGAACTGTCGGCCAAAATGCATTGCCACTGGTGACAGAGCTATCTGCCACAAAGACCACGCGGGCCGTGCCCGGCAGATAGGTTAGGCCTGGAGGCAGAAAGTCTTGGATCTGGAATCCCAGCGTCGTGCCCTCAGGAATGACCGTGATCAAGCGGTAGCGGACGATCTCGCCGATGGCCGCATCCACCGTGCCGCCTTGAGAAGCCGATTGCGCAGTCGTATGGACTTCAGACGTCGTCTGGATGCACTTGGCGAACGGTCTCGGACCGACACAGGCCTGAGCCGTATCTTCAAACGGTCCGCCGAGGCCCGCCGCGACGAAGTTCGGTCCGCCTTCGGTGTTGGAGTAGTTCTCCAGCCTGGCGCGATTGTCGCAGCAGCCCGATTTGATGTCGCCGAGAAGCTGGGCGTCGAAGGTGATCACGACAATATTCTTCCCGTTCGTAGGATGGAAGGGACCGAGCGCACCCGTTGGGCCTGAGTCGGTGAGTTCGATGATCACAGAGCCAAACCCGCTTGGGCTCACGGTGAAAGGAATAGGAATCCCAGCCCCATCGGTGACACAGAGCGTGTTGAAATCAGGAACGAAGCACGACGGCCGGTCGGTCGGATCGAGCGGGAAGATGTCCCGAATCTTCACATCGAAGACGCCGTTGGGAGATGAGCCTTGATTTTCGACCACGATGGCGAAGGTGATTTTGTCGTGGGCATCCACGTTGGAAATATTGCTGTTCAAATTGAGCGAGCCGATATTCGACGAATTGATCGTTCCGTTAAAGCGCGGGCATGAACCACCCGGAGGCGTGAAGGTTCCCGACGGGGGCGCGGCGGGCGAGAAGATGGCATTGGGATTGTCGCTGGCGACAACTCCTTTGATGATTCTGAGCTTCGGTTCGGCCATCTGGACTTGCGCGATGGCGGTCTGGCAGAAGGTCATGTTGAACGTGTTCTTCTCGCACTCCTGTGCTTGGTTGGTCAGAAAGAGGCCATCGGCAAACGGATCGTTCGTGGCTGTGACCGTGAACAGGAGGTCTATCTTCCGAGGCGTGTTCGTCGGATCGTTGAAAGTGCCATAGTCGAATTTGAGGCTGTTCGTCGTTGCATCAAACGTGAACGTAGGCGACACGGGCAGCGTGTGCAGGGTATCGCTAGGTCCAAGGCAGGCTTGACCAGGCGTCAGGATGCCGCAGGCCGTGCTGGTGAAGTTCCAAGGGGGACCGTTAATGCTATCAGCATCAGGATCGGCGACGTCGAAAATCGGCAGCGGCAGCCAATCTTGAATCGTGAGGTTTTCGGCATCGCTCGAAGGGATGACTTTCTCGATGCGGAAGGTAACTTCGTCGCCGGCCGTCACCTGAGGCTTGGCTGGACAGGGCGGCGGGTTACCAGGCAAGGAGCTAGGTCCGCAGATGAAATTATTGCCACGTTTGACGGCGTAGACAGTCTTCTTGATGAAGTCCGTCACAATGGCCGTGAGGCTCTTGCTGTCGTCTCGAGCCATCACGCCCGTCGGCGTCGGCAGCTGGGGAGGATTGACGTTGGTGAACACCTCGCCGCGAATTTCCACGCAATTGGCGAGCGGATCGTCCTTGTCCACGAACTTGTCACCGGGATGGTTCTGGGGGAAGGAGAATTGATCCTGTATCCGGGCGTAAAAGACGATCTGGCCCGTGGCCGGAACAGGAGAAGTCGGCATCGTCGCCCAGCCGCCGGTCAGAATTCCCGCCTGGTGTCTGGGGTTTGGGGGATTCAGGTTGGTCATCTTCTGGGAAACGTGGAAGACGAGATTGGTCGTCCCCTTAATTCCCTGGCAGGTGGAGTGCGGATCAAGAGTGACAGATAAGTCCGAAGGGGTGAATGGCCCGGTGACAGTGCCGAACTGATCCGTCACCGTGAGCGTCGGTGCGGGTGCTGGGAGAAATTGCTGACCATCGGCGAGCCAGTCTCGAACCTCCAGTTTCCCGAAGGTCTTGAAGTCGGAGACCTGGAACTTGAGCGTGTACTGCAGAACATCTCCGGGTGTGGGACCGGGAGCGCCGGTGTCTTGAAATACGGCCACCTCCTTCTGAATGGCGATGCATTTGTCGTTGAGGATGTGGTCGCTGGAGGTGATGTCGCTCACAACATGCGCCAGCGAGGTATCGCACTGGTCTATCGGTGTCCAATCGCCCTCGGCTTTGACATCATTGACGGATTGAACGGGCTGGCAATTTGGCGGAAGGACGGGATTGCCGTTGGCGTCTTTTTCCGGGATGAAGAATTCGACGACGACCGTGGCATCCGGGCCTGAAGCGCCGGTGAGCGAAGACCAGGTCACGGTCAAACAGTTGTTGGGAGGATTACTGGGTACGTCTACTGGTGGCGACGTCATCATTGGAGGCATCGGAGAGACCGACACAACGCTGTGGAAGGCCAGGTTGTTAGGGAAGCAATCGGTCACCGTGACGTTGCTGACCGTTTGGCCGTTGGCAATGTCAACGGTGATCCGGTATCGCAGCGGATAGTACGAGATGAAATTCGGACCGGTAGCGGTTTCATCTTCGGGGCCGAGGTACTCTTTCTTGATGGTAAGGACGGTCGGAGTAGTCTGAGCTTGGGCGGTCCATTGAGTGGCCGGCGTGGTATCGCTCAGGATGGGAGGATCCTGGCTTGGGTTATCCAACGGGTCGGCGCCGTATCGAAAGCCCCCACGGGCGAAGATCTTGAGCGGTGTGCCGGCGTCCGCCAGATTGCTCACATGGGCGGTGACCTCAACCTCAATCTCCGGCTGCGTCGGATCGAAACTGCCGAAGGGAAGCTCCAGCGTGATGAGTTGTGCGCCCGCGGGAACTGTGACAGGTCCGATGCCGCTTAAGGCGAACGGATGCGCCAACGAAACAGCCGGAGGCATCGGGTTACAGGGAGCGGAAACCGGGAAGCTATTTAGCGGAACAGGGCCGCCGACCACGCCGACCATTTCGGCTTTCACGAACGTGATGCCGTCGCAGGGGCATGCCGGATTGTTTTTGTTGATATTCGCACCACCGGCATCGAGCACAAGGTCAATGAACGGCCCGTAGCCAATGTCACCCGGGCTACCGGCATTTTTGAATTTCACCCTGAAGGTGAAGTCTTCGCCAATGAGCACTTCAGCAGGCACGTTGAGCGTGACCTGGGGCTGCGGGCTTGACTGAACGGAGGCCGTTTTCGGATTCCACAACAACCCAAGGGCCAGCAGCAGCCCCACGCCTAATTGAATAAACCGGGTCCCTCTTCGATGAGTGAAGCGACTGTTTTGGCCTTCCATCGGTGATCTCCTCCAAATCCCCTGTCGGCTCGTTGGAGCCGACGCGGATGGAGATTCTCAATGCCCCAGCCGGAGCTCCGTCGTCGTCCCTGAAAGCTCACGGCCAACCCCTCCAAAAAATTGCCCAGTTTGGTTGGTAGTTTTACTGATGCTTCAAGCGACGTCAAGTTCAATTCACGGCCTCCCCTGCCGGTGATATGGGCTGATTTTTTTCAGAACGTGTCCGAAGCCCCAGCGCCCGTGCTCTCTCAAGCAAGGCGGATACGGGCAACGTCTTCTCCCAATAGTCATCAGCCCCACGGGCGCGGGCTTCGCGTTCGATCTCCGGCGAGCCATAGGCCGTCAACAATACCACCCGTGTCCCCGGTGATCGTTGTTTGATCTGAGAAATAAGGTCGAGTCCTTCCATCCCCACCCTGCCGCTCAGCCGCAGATCGGTAATCACCAGATCGAACGTCTCGCTCTGAAGAAGCTCGACCGCTTGCTCCCATGAGGAAGCCGTTCGCACCACCACGGGATCGGACCCAAGCAGCGATGCCAAGCTTGCGGTGACCGTCTCATCATCGTCCACGATGAGCAGTCGCTTTGGTTCTGCTCGCTCATCCTCCACCTTAGTCCTCGGCAAATTTGGAAGCAAGAAGTGTGCCGGAAATTTCAAGAAGAAGAGCCATTGAGCCGCATGCGATTCAATACCAGAGGGTTAGAGGCATTGCGTCCTTCCCACAGCCCAGCCCATCTGTCCGATTCCTCGGACAGATGGGTGTCTTATTTTTCTGACACTGTCAGATTTTTCGGACAGTGCGGCTGCTGAAGAGAGCCTGGAACCCATTGCAAAATCGTCTCGGGTCTGTGGTCGGCTGAAGACGTGGTCTGGAGGGCATTACCCGCAGTGGCCGGAGATCGGTATCCATCAACTCCCGCCTGAGCTTCATCCCAAAGGAGGCTGATCCCGAACCGATGACCGCAAGTGCTTTGAGGGCGCTTCTGGACTGGACGGGCGCCGCTTGGAGCGAGCTGCCGCCCCGAGACGGCCATCCTATCACCGGCTGGTGCCGCCTCACGGAGAGGCGGCTGGAACATATCGCCGTCATCAGCTTGTTCCTGTCGGGAATGCGGAGCAAGAAGGCGTGCGAAGTCTCCTCATGCTTCGGTCCGATGACGTTCACGGCAAGGTCCATGGGTCGTCCCTTGTGGCAGCTTTTGGCATCGGTCTCGCGCACCACTGAGTGGAAACGACCGTCCGTAGATCTTTATTCTGGCGCGAGGTTGTATTTTTTGATCTTGCGGTAGAGCGTATCGCGGGAGAGTCCCAGCTCGCGTGCGGTCGCCGACACGTTCCAGTTGTGAGCGCGAAGCGCCAGTTTCAGCAGATGGCGTTCGGCCTCTTCTACGACCCTGGAGATAGACGATGGGGTGCCGGCAGAGAGAGGCTGGTCAGGCGACTCCTCAGAGGGGACGCGGCTAGCGGCCACTCCTTCAGCATCCGGGGTGTGAGGTTTGACGCCGGCAGTCGCAGATGCCCGAAGCGGCGGCAAATGGATGGGTAGCAGTTCCGAGCCCGGCGGACATAAAATGGCTGCCCGTTCGATCACGTTTTTCAGCTCGCGGACGTTGCCCGGCCAATCATAACTGAGGAGAATTTCTTCGACTTCCCGCGAGAGGCCGCGCACATGCGGCATTTGACATTCAGCGAGAAAGTGTCGGGCCAATGGCAGGATGTCCTCTCGTCGCTCTCGCAAGGGTGGCAGGTACAGACTGAAGGCGCTCAGCCGGTAGAAGAGGTCTTTGCGAAACCGCCCCGCCGCGACATCCCGCTCCAAATCGCGATTGGTGGCGGCAATGAGGCGCACGTTCACTTCGATTTCGGTCACGCCGCCCAAGCGCCGGAATCGCTTCTGTTCGAGTGCATTCAAGAGCTTGGCCTGTACGGCGTAGTCCATCTCGCCGATCTCGTCCAGAAAGAGCGTTCCGCCATCGGCGGCTTCAAAGAGACCGATTTTGCGCTCGACGGCGCCGGTGAACGCGCCCCGCTCATGGCCGAAGAGTTCCGATTCGGTCAGCTCGCGCGACAGACCGGCGCAATTCAGCTCGACGAAGGGACCCTTCCTTCGCGGAGAGGCGTCGTGAATAAACCGGGCCAGGAGTCCCTTCCCCGTGCCGGTTTCTCCGCAGAGCAAGACGGTCGTATCGCGCGCTGCCACTGCTTCGGCCAATCTCAACACATTGCGCAAAGCGCTGCCTTCACCGCAAATCAGAACCCGCGAGGGCGCAGAGAGTCGTTCGAGCTGAAGGGTTTTGCGGCGAAGCGCATAGGCTTCCAGCCCCTTAGCCACCAGAGCCAGGAATCGGGGTGGGTCAATCGGCTTCTCGATGACATTATCCGCGCCTCGCTGCATGGCCTCGACCGCCGTGGCAATCGTTCCGACGCCGGTCAGCACGATCACCGACATCTCCGGGCGGAGCACTTTGAGCTGCGGTAACAGATCAAGACCGCTTGCGGACCCCAATCGAATATCCAGAAGCACTAGCTCGATTGATTCACGGCGCACCAGTTCGAGGGCGGCTTCGGCGGTCTCGGCCGATCGCACCTCGTACCCGGCCTGACCGAGTAACCCCGTCAACGCCTCCACCAGCGGTGCGTCGTCGTCAACGATCAGTATCCGCTGTCCCATACTCCTTTGCGGGTTTTACGGGTAGGCAAATTGTGAAAGTGGTGCCGCGATCGGGCTGGGACTCCACCGTGATCGTACCGCCGTGCTCGGTGACGAGTCGGCGCGCAATAGCCAACCCCAAGCCCGACCCTTTACCGGTAGTGAAGAACGGCTCGAAGATTCGCGGTAGGATATCGGGCGCAATCTCGGCTCCATCGTTGTGGACCCGGAGGCAAAGCCGTCCATCCGGCGCGAGATCCGCCGAAAGGGTGACGGTCGTGACTCCCCGCGCGTGTTGGGCGGCATTGGCGATCAGATTGACGATGACCTGGACCAGGCGGCTGCGATCAACCTGAACCTGCGGCAGATTCGCCGGCGCCGCCAGTACGATCTCAGGGAACGTCGGATTGTGCTCAGCTCGATAGCTCTCGACGGCTTCTTTGAGCAGGCTCAGTGGATCGGTGGGCGTCAGGAGAAGCTCTCGGGGCTTGGCGAATTCGAGAAGGTCTCTCATCAACCGAGAGAGTCGCTGAGTTTCCCGCTCGATGAGACTGGCCTGAGTTTGCATCTCTTGGTGTTTGCAGACTGTCTCACAGTGTCGCCGGATCACATACGCCGCTGCCTGAAGGGCAAAGAGCGGATTGCGCACCTCGTGGGCGACGCCGGCCACCATCTCTCCGTAGGCCGCCAGGCGCTCGGCCTCGGCCAGGGCTTTGATGCCCTCCCGCACCCGCTCTTCCAGCGTGCGATTTAGCTCCGCCAGCTCCCGAGTGCGTTCGGCCACCAACTTTTCCAACTCTCGCTCGCGCACCCTCAATCGCCTCACCCGGAGAATATAGATGCTCGGTCCCAGCGACGCCAGCACGAGCACGACCAGGGCCAAAAACCACCCCGTCTGGTAGAAATAGGGTCTCAGGAAGAACTCCACAGCGGCTCCCGTCTCATTCCACACGCCGTCATTATTGCAAGCGATGACGCGGAACCGATAACGCCCCGGTGGAAGATTCGTGTAATAGGCCACGCGGCGTGTCCCGGCATCAATCCAGTGCTCGTCGAAACCTTCGAGTTTGTACCTGAAGCGGACTTTCCGGGGATCGAGAAAACTGAGCGCCGTGTAGGTGATCTCCAGCTCCCCTTTACCGGGAGGGGCCTGTGCCGTCTTCGTCAGATCAAGGACGTTCTTATCAACCTTGATCTGCTCGATAATCACCGGAGGGGGCAGCGGGTTCGCTCTGAAGCGGATCGGATCAATGGCGACGACTCCTTTCGTCGTCGGAAACCACAGCCGTCCGTCGTGGGTCTTACAGCCGGCCGATTGATTGCCGCCGTTGCATTCGGAGCTTTTCATGCCCTCGGCCGTCCCATAGACCGACGGAGTGAGGGAGGTGACCTTTCCTTGAGCGAAATCGTTCAGCTCTTTTCGGCTGACGCGAAAGATGCCCCGGTTGGAACTCATCCAGAGATCGCCCCGGTCATCCTCCAGAATCTGGTAGATCACATTGTCCGGCAATCCGTCATCGGTCGTGTAGACGGTGAACTTTCCATCCCGGAAGCGGTTGAGTCCGCCGCCATACGTGCCGATCCATAAAGTTCCATCTTCGTCTTCGTAAAAAGAAGTCACCAGCTCGCCCGGCGAAAAGCCCTGCTGACGGGCGTAGAAGGTCGCATCCTCCCCTTTCAGCCGAAAGAGTGCTCGCCGCGCACCGATCCAGAGATTCCCCCGCCGATCTTCGTAAATCACTCGAACGAATCCTTGTGGGCGTATCCCAGGACCGACGCGACGCACCCGGTCACCTTCGATGGAAAAGCCGAGGAACCGTCCATCCTTCAACTGATAGAACCCCTGGCCGTAGGTACCCACCCACAAGCGTCCGCTTCGATCCTCATAAACGGCATAAACGCGATCGCCCATGAGCCCCTGCTTTTTGCCGTAAACAACAAATCGGCCCTCGCTCCATCGGGCCAGGCCACCGCCGTCTGTGCCGATCCAGAGATTTCCTTTTCGATCCACATGGAGAGCCCTGACGACGTTGCTCGGCAGTCCCTGAGCCGTCGTGTACGTGACCAACATCCCTGCTTTCCATCGCGCCAGCCCGCCTCGCGTGCCGATCCAGATACTGCCATCCCGGTCTTCGCACACCGAATAGACCCACTGATCGGGCAACCCTTCTCTGGCCGTGTAAGCCGTCACCCGCTCATCTTTGAAGCGATTCAATCCCCCGCGCGTCCCGACCCAGAGGCTTCCTTCACGATCTTCGTAGAGAGAAAGGACGCGGTCATCGGACAACCCTTCTTTGACGGTGAGACGACTCCACGAACCCCGGCTCAGCCGGTATAACCCTCCTCCGTAGGTTCCGACCCAGAGGTTCCCTGCTCGGTCGTGAATCATCGTGCGCAATGTCCGAGGCGAAAAGCCCCCCTTCGACATGGAGGTGAATGTTCCATCCTTGAACCGAATCAACCCCGTTGCGGTGCCGATCCACAGGGCGCCTTCCTCATCCTCCGAAAATGTTGTAACGCTGCCGGGGGGGACACCTTCTTTGGCGGTATAGGTGATGAATCGGCCCTCATGGAAGCGATTCAACCCCTCCGTCGTACCGACCCAGAGGACTCCTTGCCGATCCACGTATGTGGCGCGCACGTGATTGGACGCCAATCCCTGCTGCCGCGTGTAGACGCTGAACTTTCCGTTGGCGAAGCGATTCACCCCACCGCTTTCTGTGCCGATCCAGAGGCTCCCTTCATGATCCTGGCTGAGTGAAGTCACGCTATTGTCGGACAGTCCGTCGCGGGTGGTGTAGACCGTCCACGTTCCATTTTTGAATCGGACCAACCCGGCGGATGTGCCGATCCACAGCGTCCCCTCTCGGTCTTCCAATAGAGCCCCGATGCTGTTGCTGCCGAGGGCAGGCGTATTCGTCTTATTGAACACGGTGAACCGCACGCCGTCGAATCGGACGAGACCATTGTCGGTCGCCAGCCAGAGATAACCATCGCGAGTTTGAAGGATCGCCGTGATGGTATTTGACGGCAGTCCATGTTCGATCTGCCACACATCCTGAGCATACTGTGTGAGGGCCTTACGTGGATCGAGCGCCCACGTGGCTTGGAGTCTAGCCCATATAGCCAGCAGCAGGGTGGCTTGTCCAATGGCTGCCACGGTCCTAAATCGGTTCGAGGTCATAAGCCCTTGCCTCACTGGGCTCTTCGTTTCTGACCGGCTCGGGACTAACCTGCCCGTATCGCCGGCCGTCGATCAGAGAGGGGACATCGGGTCGCTTGCCGCTATTGCTCCTAGCAGCTCATGAGGAATCCCTCGGTGCTCTTCTGGAGATAGACCCAAAGATCAGCAGAAGCCCCGTCCTTCATGCTCCCTTCACCCTGCGTCCTTAGGCTCACTCAGGCCTTCATTATACCGGTCGAGCGCGCGAAGTCAAGCGGGAAATTATTTGTTGGGGCGCGCGCGTGATCCTGCCGATTGGGTCGCATCTGCGCGGCTCTATTGCCCGAAAGCTCACGCGCATCCCGACAAGTTTCGGCGTGACTGGGAAGATGGCCGAGGCCTCCGTGATCATCTCCTCGAAACTCCTGGGGTCTTCCCCTCCGCATCTGTGAAGCTCCGATCATCGAAGCCGGTTTCCGACTGCGAAGCTCACAATGAGGTCGGCGGCCGTTTGCCCTCGCGCGTCTTGATCGGTTCCGGTCAGGAGGTCGCCATGAGCCGAGTTGGGCAGGAGGCTGTAGGTGAATTGCGGCGTGCGCGTGCTGTTCTTATAGCGGGTGAAGGGGAGGGAACCGGCCAGGGGCGGGAAGAGACCTTGTCGGGCTTGAATGGCGAGCACCGGCAGGTTCATCCGCCGATTTTCCGTGAGCGTCGGGACGCGACCGCCGCGTGCGGTGAGCGCAGCAATGATGGCCGGAGAAAGGCGCGTCGCATCCAGGTCGGAGAACCGGAGCAGATCCAGCAGCAATCGCCGCGGGAAGTACCATTCGAGGAAATTGGCCTCCGGGGCGTCCGGGAACAGCTCTCGCGCGAGGGCCTCATCCGAAGAACCGCGCCCGCTTCCCGTCAGCAGAAGGCGCGCGACTCGGGAGAAGTCCGACGGCTCGGGCCCATGAAGGAATGTCGAGTCCAGACGGCGAAGGTCTGGGACGGCGGCCCATTGCTGTCGCTTCTCTCCCAAGTCTTTCGGGGCGTAGAGGCCGTTGGGATTCACGGAGGATGGATCGCGGCTTCGAGTGGCGATGGAGGCGAGCGGATTGTCAGGGGGGATATGGAGGAAGCCGATCGAGAAGCGGGCCAGCGGTTGGGGTTGAAATTCGTCATCGAGGATCACGCCCAAAGCCGCGGCGTTCGTCATCGGCGCGGCGATCAACTCGGGCGCGTACCGATCGAGGGGGGAAGGCCCATCGGGATCCACGAGGGCCAAGAGCGCGGCGATCTCCAAAAGCTGGAAGTGATAGGGGCCGAAGGGATGGAGCGCGAACGGCGCGTCCTCTGGACGCGTTGGCGAGCGCAGGGCATCGAGGCCGGCGAGATATTGCTCGTCGGTGATGAGCGGGCTCATGCCGGGAATCCCCGTGCCGTCGAGCAGGATCACGCCGTGAATGAGGCGGTAACCCGGGACGCCTTCGAAATCGTAAGCGGCGAACGCCTGGGCGAGGATCGCGCCAAGCGAATGGCCGCCCAAGACGATGCGCGCGCCCGCGATCTTTCGCGCTTCTTCCACAACGGCTTTCACATCGCGGACGTGCACATCTAATCCCCATTCGCTCATGAAGCGGCCGACTTCCTCATAATGATTGGCGATGTAACCGCCGCGTCCATCGGGGTGCTCGGTGATCTGCGCGAGCGCTTCGAGAGCCGCCTCGACCGTTCCCATCCGTTCCGCGCGCCAAAGTGGGAGCAGGTCTTCGAGCAAGTTCGCGCGCCGATCGAGCGCCCAGACTTCGATCGCTCCGCCGGAGCGGCGCACGACCTCCGTCGCCAGGAATCGGAACGCATTCGCTCCGCCAATTGGTCCCGGCACGAGGATCACGATCGCTTCTGGAGGGCGCGCGCGATTTCCATCGAAGAAGCGCACGTAGCCGGTTTGGTTCAAATTCACCCGTCCATCGCGAATGACGGCGGGATCGGTGAGCGCGGCTCGAAGCGCGTCCGAGATGGGCACATTGGGGGGCGTATTCGGCTCGTCATATCCGGGGATCACGTACCGATGGCTGACGATGTTGACAGCCCCAGCGGTACCCTCAGAAGCGCGGGGGATACATAGTTCGGTCAACGCGAGCCCGAGCGCGACCGTTCTGAGCACCATCGGCATCCGCATCGCCGTCCTCCTCCGCTGTTCATGCTCGCTCCCTTTGACGGCTCTTGAAGGCCAAAGGTATGGCCGAAAAATGACGCCAAAGGGGACGGCGGCAAGATTTGCCGTGGTTTTCTCGCGTGGATCGGACCCTTGTCTCCCGCCGAGGCTCTGGTATAATTCTGCATCTGTTATGCGGATGGTGGAACGCATGAAAGCGCCCGTATTAGTGCTCAACTCGACCTACGAGCCGATCAACGTCACGACGGCGCGGCGGGCGATCGTGCTCATTTTGAAGGGCACGGCGCGGCCGGAAGAGGTGACGTCGCGCGTCGTCCGTTCGGCGCATGTGGTGATCCCCATCCCTTCAGTGATTCGCTTGCTCGAATACGTCCACATTCCGTTTGAGCGGAAGGAGCTGTCGCGCAAGAACGTCTTGCTGCGCGACGGCTACACCTGTCAGTACTGCGGGCGGAAGCTCCCCTCATCCGAGTTAACGGTGGATCACGTCATCCCGCGCTCGAAGGGGGGACGCACGTGCTGGGACAACGTCGTCGCGTGCTGCCGCCGTTGCAATGTGCGGAAGGGGAATCGCACGCCCGAAGAAGCCGGGATGACGTTGCTCAAACATCCGCGCGCGCTCTCCTGGCGCGTGAGCCATCAGATCCTCGCCCACCTGGGGCGCCAGCAGGAGGCGTGGAAAAAGTACCTCCTGTTGTGAGGAGCGCACGCGCCCCCTGTCTCCTCGTCCTTACTTCACCAGCCGCCTTCGAGCGCGTGGAGCGCGCGCTGCAGATCGCGCTCCAACCCTGATGCTGGTTAGGTGTACCGCTTCAGCGTCCGATCCCGGGGCGCTCAGAGGGGCGTCTCTCGCGCAGTGGACTTTGGGCGTCGTGCGAGCGGGACATCATCCCGCTCGCACGACGCCCTCCCGCATGGTTCAGAAGAACCGCAGCGTGTACGTGAAGCGCACGCCTCGGCCGATCTCTGTAGCCAGGTCTTTGATGAACGAGAGG
>Ga0073931_100451_pt1 | contig 12920 bp, 9 predicted proteins | sample DewCreD2012metaG_4_FD_76899 | JGI IMG/M metagenome (GOLD analysis project Ga0073931, IMG submission 76899) | Hot spring sediment bacterial and archeal communities from British Columbia, Canada, to study Microbial Dark Matter (Phase II) - Dewar... ...
CCCACGATCTCCGGACGGGCATAGAGCGCCACCGCTCCGATCAATCCGTATCCCGGAATCACCACGCTTCGCGCATCCCGCAAGCGCTCCTCCACACGATATCCGGCCGCGCGCAAGGCCTCTTCGAGCGCGATGCGCTGGACAACAGAGAGCGTGTTCCCGTGATCCGAGAGGAGCGTGATCCGCAGCGCGCCGCGACTCTCCAAGAGAAGTTCCCGCACGACCTGCTCGACGGCGAGCAGAAGTGGCCGCACCCGCTCGGGCGAGCGCACGTGAAACAGCACGTCGGTCGTCGAGAGATGCGCGATGAAGACGCGCTTTGACGACGCGCGGAATCGGGCGCGCAAGCGGGCCAGATCGTCGAAAAAGGCCTTCTCGGGGAAGAGATACGCCGGACCCCGCAAAACGCCGGGAAAGGCATAGTCGAGCCGATGATGATACGGCAGATCTTGCCGGAGGGTGACGCGAACGCCTCCGCTCACGCGATTCGTCCGCCGGTCGAAGTACCGATTCTCATATCCCGGCGAAGGCGGCGCATGCAACAGCACCGAGAGTGCGAGATCCGAGTCGGCGGGGAAGGTGCTGATCACGCGCTCCGGCGGAAGGAACTCGCGGAAATGCCCCTCTCGCCAAAGCGCCGCCATGATCTCAAAGGGCACGCCGTCCAAACAGAGCACGAGATGTCGCGCCGGCGCCGAAACGGCGCGCCCTGGACGCCACAGGATCGGCGCCGGACGAGTGACCTCCCATTTCAGCTCTCCCCCCAAGAAGAAGAGGAACCGATCCGCGCGCCCATCCCCGTCCTCATCACGGAAGATCACCCGCTCCCCCTCTCCCGCTTGATACGCCCACTCGTCCGAGACGCCATCCTGATCGCGATCGCGCGCCATGAGGAGATGAAAGCGCGGCGGCAGCGGCTTCCCCCATTGAGAGAGCTGGATCGTCGCTCCCAGGATGAGAAGCGATGCGCCGACCAAGATCCCGGCTCCAACGGCCTTCTTCATAATCGCACCACATTGGGACGCCGCCCGAAGTCTCGCGTCGCGTTCCGAAGGTCCACAACCAGGGGAGCATGCTCCACGATGAGCCGATAGTCGAAGGCCGAGTGGTCGGTCACAATCACCACACCATCGGAAGCTGCCAACGCTTCGGCCGTCAAGGAGATGCTCTGGAAGGCGCGCGTTCCAATCTCCACGCGCTCGACGTGCGGATCCGAATACGCCACCTCTGCCCCACGCCGCAGCAGCTCTTCGAGGATCGTCACCGCCGGAGACTCTCGCACGTCGCCCACGTCTCGCTTGTACGCGACGCCTAAGATCAGGAGGCGGGCGCCTTTCACCGGCTTCCCCCGAGCGTTGAGCGCTTCCGCGATCACATCCACGGCATGATACGGCATGAACCGATTGATCTCCTCCGCCACGCCGATGAGCCGAGGCTCGAAGCCATGTCGCCGAGATTTCCACACCAGGTATCCCGGATTCACCGGAATACACGCTCCGCCGATCCCCGGCCCCGGAGAAAACGGCATGAAGCCAAAAGGCTTGGTCGCCGCCGCCTCAATGACCTCCCACACGTCCACGCCGAGCGCCCGACAGATGAGGGCGAATTCGTTGACGAGCGCGATGTTGACGGCTCGAAACGTGTTCTCCAAGAGCTTGGCCATCTCGGCCACCCGCGCCGAGGAGACGACGTGAACCGTCGGAATGATCTGCCGATAGGCGAGCGCCGCCAGATGCGCGCTTGGCGCACTCGCCCCGCCGATGAGCTTCGGAATATCCCGAAGCCGATAGCGGCGGTTACCGGGATCGATCCGCTCGGGCGAGAAGGCCAGATAGAAGTCGCGATCCAGCTCCAATCCCGTCGCGCGCAGCCGAGGCAACACCACGTCCTCGGTCGTCCCCGGATAGGTCGTGCTCTCCAGCACCACGAGCATCCCCGGATGCAGATGCTCGCATATAGTCTCCACCGCCCGCCAGATGTAGGAGAGGTCCGGCTCCCGAGATTTGCTCATCGGCGTAGGCACGCAGATGAAGGCGAGATCCGCCTCGGCGAGTGCACCCGCGTCTACGGTCACACGCAGCTTCCCGCTTCGAACGAGCGGCTCAAGCTCCGCCGAAGGGACATCGGTCACATAGCTCTCCCCGCGCTCAAGATGCGCGACGCGCTGCGCATCAATCTCCACCCCGGTCACCAGAAATCCCGCTCGCGCGAACTCCACAGCCAGTGGCAATCCCACGTGTCCTAAGCCCAGAACGACCACGCGCGCCCGACGTTCTACGATCTGCGCCTCTAACTCCGCCCGCGCTCCCTCATGCATAGGCACCGCTCCATATGTGTCCGAGTCAGCCGAACGTTCTCCATTATACCAGCTCCCCGCGCCAGCTTCGCCGGCGTATGCCGCGTTATGTCTTAAGGCGACATACGCCCTTCGCCGGAGGCGAAATTACTCCCTTTGGCCGATTGACGAGCCTCCAGATCTGGACCGTATAATCCGGCCAAATCACGAGGAGGAGGGCTATGAGTAAACGGGCGATGCTCGTGAGAAGTCGGAGGAAGGGGCAGGGGCTTCTCCCCATCGTCGCTCTCGTTGGGCTTTTCGCCCTTGGGTCTTCCCAACCAGCGGGTGTTCCCCCTCTCGCTACCGGGCAAGAGCCCGCCACATTGTGGATCCAGAAGTGCATTCAACAAGGATCCCCTGCCGATTTCCGATTCAACATCTACGATGGAGGACTAAACCTCGTAGGCGGCGTATTCCTTCCAGCTTCGACTTTCTCCTCACCCAAAACGGGATGCGCATGGATCGCTTTCGACCGCGTGTCCCTTCCTCCCGGACAGTACTATCTGGAAGAGATTCCTCCAGATGGGTGGCAATTGATCAGCGGACCAGAGTGCAGCGCTAACGGCCAACCTCTGACACTACAATGCACTGCTGTCAAGGGAAGACCACAACCACTCTGTGGGCCACAGTTGGAGCCGGGACAGATCGTTTGGTGTACGTTCACAAATGCTCCAGCAGAGAGGTGCATCCCAGAAACTTGTGACGGTGAAGTGCCGTTCCCGTCGCTCTCGATCACGAAGATCTGCGAGCCACGCACGGTCACCGTGGGTCAGCTGGCGACGTGCACGATCACACTGACCAACAGCAAGGACTGGTCTCACGCGTTCAGGATCATTGAACAGTTGCCACGCGGGATGGACCTCGTCTCAGTCTCCGTCTATCCGCCCTATCCGCCGGTGTGGGTGAACGTGGAGGACGGTCAGCTCATCATCCGAGGAACTGTGGCTCCGAGGTCCAACGTCCAGATCACCATCGTCGTTAAGGTGACCAAGCCGGGGCCCTTGACGAATGTCGCTCTCGGTTCATGGTGCGTTGGCTCGATGCCAGAAGAACATATCGTTGAATGTCGGTGTCCTATAGGACGAACATGTGAGGGTGAAGGAGTCGCTAGCTTTACAGTTCATGGAGTCTCCGATCAGGATCATGATCGAGTCGCCATTACAGACGTACGTCCGAGCACGATGACGGCTTTCATCGCCGCGAGCGCCCTTCAGACGGCAACGGCTTCGGCGACTTCCACAAATGTGCCCAAGGGCGTTCTCTTGGTGGATTCCGAGACGAATCGGCTTCTGGTCTACCTCTCCAAAGGCGATGGGACGTTCCGGCGTTTTAAGACCTATGCGACGGCTGAAAGCCCTGTGGATGTGAAAGCGGGCGACTTCGACGGTGATGGGAAGACCGATGCCGTCGTGGTGAACTCGCTCTCGGACAGCATCACCATCTTCCTCGGCAACGGAGATGGGACGTTCCGAAGGGGGCGCGAGTTGCAACTCTTCGGCACGAAGCCGGTGGCCGTCACTTTGGCGGACTTCGATCGAGATGGCGTGCTCGATCTGGCGATCGCCGAGCAGGGATCGGCCGACATGGCTATTCTCCTTGGTCGAGGAGATGGGACGTTCCGCCCGCTGGCGACCATCCCCTTGTTTAAGGGGAAGCCCAGCTCGGTCGCCGTTGCCGACTGGGACGAGGATGGACTTCTGGATTTGATCGCAACGGCAATCGGAACCAATGAGGTCGTCTTCTTCCGCGGTGACGGACGCGGCCGCTTCAGCGAAGTGGGACGTCGGGAGGTCGGCGAATATCCGATATCGAGCGCTGTGGGCGATTTCGATCGAGACGGTCAGATGGACATCGCCGTCGCCAATCTCTTCTCGAACTCGGTCACCTTCCTCCTTTCCCAAGGCAAGAGCCGAAGTCTCGGCTTCACGCGCGTGGATGTGGAGTCGGTCGAGCGACCGACGTTCATCATCAGCGGTGAGTTCTTCAACGGAATGGCCGGTGTGGCGGTTCCGAACTTCACAGCTCATACGGTCACGTTCATCGGCTTTGACCAAGGACGGCCTCGGATCGTCCGACATCTGCGAGCGATTGCGGAGCCGGTCTCGCTGGGGATCGGCGACTTCAATGAGGATGGGTTGTTGGATATGGCTGTTGCCGGCCTTCCCCCTGGGAGCTTGGCCACGCTCCTTGGCCGAGACAACGGGACGTTCGTCCTGAAGCGATAACGGACGCAAGCGGAGGGCCTTCTCCAGGCCCTTCGCTCATCCCCTCAAACGCGCGAGGTGCTCAAGCAGTAGCTCATTGGGCGGGTTATCGGCGATATCGCGATACCGATGGATGAAACGGATGATCCCCGCGCGATCCACGATGAAAAGGCCGGGCATTTGTCGGACATCCCCAACGGGCTTCCCCGCCGCATACCCACGCCTCATGGCGTGAAATCCGCGCCACCAGACCCGCCATCCGAATATTTGGGCTGGAGTGCCGGCGCCCAAGCCGTACGCCGCATAAGCCTTTCGATCGGGATCGGCCAGACACGGGAAAGGCGCCGCACGTTCCTGACAAAAAGCGCGCGTCTGTTCCACGTCGCCTTGGCCGATGAGCACGACCTCGGCACCCTGTTCCCGAAACCGCTGGTAGTCGCGTCGCAGCCCGGCGACGTGCTCGCGGCAGAAAGGTCAGCCATAATGGCGCAGGAAAACGAGGACGGCGGGCCCCTGCGCCCAAAAATCGGACAAGCGCACGGACCGACCATCAGCGCGAAGAAGCTCCACATCCGGCGCTTGATCCCCAACGTCGAGCATCGTTTCCCCCGCGCCGACCTCGCCTTGCCGTGAGCGTTCGGAGCGACCGACCTGTCCCCGGCCGCTCTCTTCCTGTAGAGGGCGAGCGCTTCAGCCTTTCACCACGCCGATCGGGCGCAGCCGAGCGACGCGTCGCGCGATGCCGGCAGCTTCGACGACGCGCGCGACATCGTTCACATCCTTGTATGCCTCGGGGATCTCCTCCAGCACGCCATCCTTACTGGCCGCTTTGACCAAGACGCCGCGCTCGGCCAGTTGCTTCCGAACTTGGTTGATGTCGCGTCCTTTCTTAGCGGCCGTGCGCGACATGACGCGTCCGGCGCCGTGACAGCTCGACGCGAAGGTCTCCTCGGCCGCCGTGCCGATGAGCACATAGGAAGCGCGTCCCATATCGCCGGGGATGATCACTGGCTGCCCGATGGCGCGATACGTCTCGTGCAGCTCGGGATGTCCGGCTGGCAACGCGCGCGTCGCCCCCTTGCGATGCACCAGGACGCGCCGCCGCTCGCCCTCGATCGTGTGCGTCTCGAACTTGGCGATATTGTGCGCGACGTCGTAGACGATCCGGAGATCCCCATCGGTCCCAAAATGCTTCCGAAAGACCTCGCGCACCCAATGGGTGATCATCTGCCGATTCGCGAAGGCGAAGTTGGCCGCCGCGTTCATCGCTCCCAGATAATCCTGCCCTTCCGGGGACGTGATGTAGGTGGCCGCCATCTCCTTATCGGGCAGATGAATGTTGTACTTCTGCATGGCCGAGCGCAGGACCTTCAGATAATCGGTGCAGACCTGATGGCCGAATCCGCGCGAGCCCGTGTGAATGAGCACGGTGACCTGCCCCGGGCGCAGCCCGAAGGCGTGTGCGGCTGCACGATCGAAGACCTCCTCGACGTACTGGATCTCCAGGAAATGGTTGCCGGATCCGAGCGTGCCGAGCTGATCCGCCCCGCGCTGGCGCGCATACTCGCTCACGGCCTTCGGATTCGCCCCGGGGATGCAGCCGCGCGACTCAATGTGGTCGAGATCCTCCTCTCGTCCGTAGCCCTGCTCGACAGCCCATTGCGCGCCCAAGCGCAAGACGTTATCCATCTCCGCGCGATTGACGCTGATCTGCCCTTCGCGCCCGGTCCCGGCCGGGACGGCATGAAACAGATCATTCACGAGGCTCTCCAGCTTCGGACGGACTTGCTCCAGGGTCAATTCCGATCGCAGCAAACGCACGCCACAGTTGATGTCGAAGCCGATGCCGGCCGGCGAGACGACGCCTTTTTCGGCGTCCGTCGCGGCCACACCGCCGATGGGGAACCCATACCCTTGATGCACATCCGGCAGGACGATCGGACGCCCCACGATGCCGGGCAGAAACGCCAGATTCGCCGCCTGCTCCAGCGAGAGATCTTTGGTCACCGTCTCCAGAAGCGCCTCATCCACGTAGACGATCACATCCGTCTGCATGCCCGGCTTATACGTGCGCGGGATCATGTACCGATACTCATCGAGTTTGACGAGAATCCGATGCCACTCTTTCGACATGGTGACACCCCCCATGCTTTCGCTGAAATTTCAATTATACACGACCGGCGCGCCTTTGCTAAAATCGAAACCCGTATGAGCGAGTCCAGGTGGGAGCGCCTCCGCCACGTCAGTCTTCACGTGAAGATCGCGCTCTCGATCTCGGCGCTCGTCCTTTTGATCTTCGGCGCGCTGCTGATGATTTATCTCTCGACGATGCGGACGCTCATTCTGGAAGAGAATCGGCGACGCGCGGAACTCCTGGCGGCGCAGCTGGCGCAGCACCTTTCCTCCGAGCAGGTGACGGATCTGGCCATGCTGCGCACGGATGCCTTCTATTATCAGCGGGCTCACAGCGAGATCGTCGAGATCCACATCTATAGCCTGACGCGCTCGGGCGTGCGCGAGGTCATCGCCCTGCCCGTGAGCGCCTCGGAGAATCTCCCTCCGATGCCCGTCCCGCTCGACCTCTTGAGCGAGGCCAAACAGGGGAAAGCCGCCTCGCGCCTCGAAGTGGCGCGACAGGGGAGCTATCGCCTCTCCGCCGGAGCCCCGATTGAAAGCGGCGGGAAGCCCATCGGCTTTGTCGTCCTCCGCGCTGAGATGACCTACGGCAAGACGCTGCTCGAGCACCTGAATCGTCTCACATGGCTCGCCCTTTTGGCCGCTGTCGGCGGGATCACCGTCGCCCTGAATCTCCTCTTCCGCCGATCGATCTACCGTCCAATCCGCACGATCCTCGGCGCGATGCGTCGTGCCGAAGCGGGCGATCTTCAAGTTCGCGTGCCTGTGACCTCCCAGGACGAGATCGGGGCCTTGAGCGTGGGGCTGAACGCGCTCCTCTCTCGCATTCGAGAGATGACCGAAGCTTTGGAAGCCGAGCAGGATCGTCTGGAGATGCTCGTGCGCGAAGCGACCGTGGAGCTGAGCGAGCGGAATCGGCAGCTTCAGGAGGCGAACCTTCAGCTCTTCACGATTCAGCGGCAGCTCTTGCACATGGAGCGTCTGGCGGCAGCCGGTCAGCTGGCCGCACAATTCGCGCATGAGATCGGAACGCCGCTGAATCTCATCTCCGGGCATATTCAGTTGCTGCGCGCTCGCACACAAGACGAAGAGGGAATACGCCGACTCACCATCATCCTCGGGCAGATCGAACGCATCGAGCGCATCGTGCGCCGCCTCCTGGATGCCACACGGCGGCCCCGACCGGAATATCTGCCGCTTCGCCTCGAGCCCTTGCTGCAGTACGTCGTGGAGATCGTCATGCCGACGCTCCAAGAACGCCGGATCGAAGTGAGTCTCGAGCTGGCTCCCGACCTCCCGGAAATCCTCGGCTCGCCCGAGCAGTTTCAACAGGTGCTCCTCAATGTGATCGCCAACAGCTTGGATGCGATGCCCGAAGGAGGCCGCCTGATCCTTCGCGCGTTCGCCGAAGGAGATGAGCGGGTCATCATCGAATGCGCGGATACGGGCGTCGGTATGAGCTCCGATGTCTTGGCCCGTATCTTCGACCCCTTCTTCACGACGAAGGCGGAGGGACGCGGAAGCGGACTCGGCCTTTCGATCGTGAGACAGATCGTCAAGGAACACGGGGGCGAGGTCACCGTGCACAGCGAGCCGGGCCGGGGCACGCTCGTGCGCTTGACGTTTCCCGCCCGGATCGCGCGATGCTCGACATCGGAGGGCGAACATGAAGAAGATCCTCATTGTGGACGATGACCCCGAGACGTGCGAGTTCCTGACGGAGCTCCTCTCGGTCTCGGATTGGTCGGTGCAAGCGGCGCTCTCGGCCGAGCGCGCCTTGGAGCTCCTGGAGCGCGAAGACTTCGACTGCGTCATCGCCGATTTGAATTTGAACGAACCGCGAACGGGACTGGACGTGCTCAAGGCCTTCAAGGAGAGAGCGCCGCGCACGGAGGTCATCTTGATCACGGGATTCGGGACATTGGAAGCGGCCGTCGAAGCGCTTCGAGGAGGCGCCTTCGATTTCATCTCCAAGCCCTTCAAAGTCGAAGACGTCCTGGAGACCGTACGCCGCGCGCTGCAACCGCACGAGCCGATGCAGGAAGAGAGCGCTTTGGAGCGCCTGCTTGAGCCCTATGAGGCTTCGGGTCTCATCGGGCGCACGCCTCAGATGATCGAGTTGTACAAGGAGATCGCACGCGTGGCCCCGACGTCCTCGACGGTGCTGATCGTCGGGGAGTCGGGGACGGGGAAGGAATTGATCGCTCGCGCCATCCACGCTCACAGCTTGCGCGCGCACGGCCCCTTCGTCGCCGTCAACTGTGGCGCGTTGACGGAGACGTTGCTCGAAGCCGAACTCTTCGGGCATGTGCGGGGCAGTTTCACTGGCGCCGTCGCCGATAAGAAGGGCCTCTTCGAAGAAGCGCACGGAGGGACGATCTTCCTGGATGAGATCAGCGAGACGACGCCCGCCCTTCAGGTGAAATTGCTCCGCGCCCTGCAGGAAGGCGAGATCAAGCGCGTCGGGGAGACGCGAGCCCGTCGCGTGGACGTGCGCGTCATCGCGGCGACGAATCGGGATCTGGAAGCAGAGGTGAAAGCCGGACGTTTCCGCGAAGATCTCTATTATCGCCTGAGCGTTGTCACCTTGCGCGTGCCTCCGTTGAGAGAGCGTCGCGAGGACATCCCCTTGCTGGCCACACACTTTCTCCGACGCGCCTTACGGCAGACCGGACGCGCGCTCGCTTTCTCCCCAGCTGCTCTGGCGCTCCTGATGGCCTACACGTGGCCCGGAAACGTCCGCGAGTTGGAAAACAGCATCGAATACGCCGTCATTCATGCGCGGGGGGGATTGATCGCTCCGGAAGATCTGCCGGAGAAGGTTCGCTCGGCCGTGCCCTCGCTCCGACGCGGGCGCGCCCCCGCATCTTTGGAAGCCACGCTCTTTCACGATCTGCCCTCGCTCGACGAACTGGAGCGGCGCTACCTGCTCTACGTCCTCGATGTGGTCAACGGTAATCGCAGTCGCGCCGCCGAGATCCTCGGCATTGATCGGCGCACGCTCTATCGTATGGCGGAACGCTTCGGCATCCCGTTGGAGCGAACGAGCGCGGATTCCTGACGAATACTGGGGGAAGGCGTCACTCTCACTCGGGAGAAGGCTCTCCCGCAGTGCTTCAGCATGCAGCGAGTTGGCACGGCTCACGACCTGCCGTGACCTTTATGCCTGCCTAACTCAGAGAGTGCCGCCCGAAATCCCGCGACGAGCCCCTCGACCGGCCCACGCCCGTAGTAATGCAGGAAGATGATGCGCGGCATCTCTCCGAGCATGTGGTGGTGGAGCGCAACGATCTCCAGATTGTGCCGCCGCAGCGCCCGAATCACAGCATTCACTTCAGGCTCCAGCATGGCAATATCACCGGCGATATGAGCACGCTCAGGTTGGCCCGCCAGCGCCGCCCATGAGTTCAATCCCATCGTCGTCGTGATCTCAGCCCCCATTGCCCGGACCGTGAGATCAGCCCGCCCGACCGTGTATTTATATGTCGGTCCGTTGACGACCCCCCGGTAGCCAACGATCTGATCAAGAGCGACTAGGTCGAAGATCTCATTGGCCAGCCGCTGCGGCGGGCGGGGGCTAGGTTGGTTGGCCGGAAAGAGCGGGGTCGCTTTGATCGCATTGGCATAGCGACGGGCTAACTCAGCAACCGAGCCGATCCCGTGCAGATGCAGATAAAAGATGCGCGGCTCTTCGTAGAAAAAATGATTGTGAAGGGCGCTCACCTCAAGCCCTTGTTCTTGAGCCGACGAAATCAAGGGATTGACTTCTCCCTCACGCAGCACGGTATCGCTCATCAAAACAGCCCGTCGCCCATCGAGCGTTTTTTTGAACGATACCCATCCGGCGAAACCAAAAGGAATGGGCACGTCCTCCCCTTTGATGCGAACAGTGAGATCGTTCCGAGGAAGGGCAACGGTATAGACCGCTTCCTCCTCGATATATCGCCCCTTTTTCCCAACCGCCTCCTCGATGGCGGCCATCTCCACGGGCGACAGGGGCGGTGTTCGACCTCTTCTCTGAGAGAGGCCAGGCGTAGCCTCGACTCTTATAGAAGACAGGGCGCTCGCTGTGCCTCCCACCATCATGAGGCCAAGGAAGTGACGACGATTAACAAGTCCGACAGCCATCCCTTTCTCCTCCCCCGAAAATAAAGGTCACCGCAGAGGCGCAGAGGGCACAGAGACGCTCGGCTTTTCTCTGTGTGCTCCTCGGTCACTGCGGTGCGATTTTCCGCAGTGGGCGAAAGCCCATGAACGATTCCTCCGAAAATATCCTGGGAGCGCGGGCCTCCGGCCTGCGAAACAGGCCCGCGGGAAGCGTGCGCTCCCCAGTTTTCATCGCCCGTGTGGGCTTATTGCTCGTGAGCGATGGCTTTAATTTATGTGGATCCCCCCGCACAATCGTCTCTCTGCCCGTTGCTCCTGGATGCTTCTTGTTGGCCTTCGGCGAGGGAGAATTTTATTGCATCAGCCGGGAAAAACAAATCCCCACCAAGTCCAAAAGCCTCTCCGTGGCATAGCCCCTCGCCAGAGTCATAGCAGTGTCCGTCGTCTGGATCATGGAACTCTACGGCCACTCTCCGGTTCCTGCGTCAATGACCCACGGCTCGTAGACCGACCGTGGAAGGCCGTTGCCGCCGCTAGCGGTGTCTCCATGAAGCTACCCACCCGAGCAACTTCCGGTAGGGGCGTCCGTTCAAATCGCCGCTCGCACGGCCACAGCGGAAAGCAGCCGACTGCCGTCAGGTTTATCAACGGTTCGCCAGGCATCTTGTACGTGACACGACTTCACCGGCTTCATGTGGGTTGGGAAAACCGATTCGGCCATCTTCGTTCGTATTCTTGGGAGCAGTTCTCAACTCTTCAGGGTGTCTTTGAGAGGGCCACCACGGGATCCAACCGAGCGGCCTGGAGGGCAGGGAAGAACGACCCCACGAGGCAGCTTCCGATACCCGTTAAAGCGGCTATCAGGATCCAGCGCCATTCAAGGTGAAAGCTCAATGCCGTCGCTCTCATGAGGAGCTTCCCCACAAACGAGGACAGGAGAATCCCCGCCATCACTCCGACAAGCCCCATGCCCAAGGCTTCCTGCAGAATCACCTTCACGATCCAGCGACGATGCGCCCCCAACGATCTCAGCACGCCAATCTCATGCGTGCGCTCGGTGACGGCCGCATACATGGCGACGAAAACGCTGAGACCGGCGACGAGCGAAGCCACACCCACCAGGACGCTCAGGAAAACATCGAGGGCCGGAATGCCCTGACGATACAACCGAGGCAGATCGCGCATGAAGACGACTCGCAGCTCCGGAAACCGGCGATTCAGACGTTCGGCTACCTCTTGCTCGGCTTCCGGGTTGACGCACTGGATCAAGAAAAAAGAGCACCGCTCAGGCGCCTCGCGCAGTTTTTGAAGCGCACGGAGAGAGACCTTGACGCGCGCTCCCATCTCCGGGCTATAGGTACCGACAAGCCGAAATACGCGACCTCCAACGCTTATTCGATCTCCCAGCGCGAGCCGATGCGCGCGCATGTGAGAGAGATCGGCAAGGGCTTCATCATCGGCGACCATAGCCCTCCCGGCGATGATCCGAAGATCACTGAGGCGGGCATAGGAGGCGAAGTCGATACCCTCGATGGCTCGAAAGCCCGTTCCTCCGACTCCCTCCTCGACGAAATATCCCACCGGAGTGACTTCTCTCACGCCCTCGATCTGCCGAAGCAATGCTTCATAAGAGACCGGCAGCGAAAGCGGCAACCCGAGCACTCCAAACGTCGCCCCCTCGGACGGATAAACGAGGATGTCAGCTTTGACCCGCTGATCCCGCTCCGCTCGTTCGCGGATCTCCCCACTGGCTAACCCGGAGAAGAGCAGAATAAGCCCGACGCCAATGGCGATGCTCCCGATGCTGAGGGCAGTACGAACCGGCCGCCCGGCAAGATTAGCCAAAGCCAACTCCCACATGATCTTCCTCCTTCGCTGCCGGACTGGCACCTGTCGAATGGATCCGGCGGGAGCGAATCAACAGAGCGAGCGCAAGAGCAGCCGCCACTACGACGGCCAGCCAGACGCGCCAGTGAGGTGCCGCGATGGCTGACCAGACGAAAGTCAGCATCAGCGCGTAGAACAAGGCCCAGAGCAGTGCACTGACGAGGTTGAGCAGACTGAAGAGCAACGCCGACATTCCCAGCGTCCCGCACACAAGTGGGATTGTGATTCGCAGCCCGACGAGAAAGCGT
>Ga0073931_100455_pt1 | contig 12817 bp, 11 predicted proteins | sample DewCreD2012metaG_4_FD_76899 | JGI IMG/M metagenome (GOLD analysis project Ga0073931, IMG submission 76899) | Hot spring sediment bacterial and archeal communities from British Columbia, Canada, to study Microbial Dark Matter (Phase II) - Dewar... ...
ATCCTCTACGGCCCGATGACCATCGGCGGCGTCATCAACTACATCACGCCGAACCCTCCCGAGAAACCACGCGGCGCTGTGACGCTCATCGGCGGCAATCGCGATTACCTCAATGGGCACTTCACCTATGGCGGGACGTGGGGAGGAACGGGATTGCTCTTCGATTACCTGCGCAAGCAGGGCGAAGGGGCACGCGAGAACACGCGCACGGGGCTCAATGATGCGAATCTCAAGATCGTCACGGCGCTCGGATCCAAGCACGCCCTGACGATCAAAGGGAATTACTACGGCGAGAACTCCCAGGTGACCTATTCGGGACTGCGGCTCGATGAATACTTGGCCAATCCGCGACAGAATCCGTTCCTCAACGATCGCTTCCTGGGGGATCGGTATGGAGCGTCCGTCACTCACGCCTATGTCGTGAGGAACGAGGTCGTGCTCACGACCAACTTCTACGGCTCGATGTTCTTCCGCGACTGGTGGCGGCAATCGAGCAACTCCAATCAGCGCCCGAATCGGCGGGGCGATCCGGGTTGCCGAGGCATGGAGGACCTATTGACGACCTGCGGCAACGAGGGCCGGCTCCGCAAATACTACACATGGGGGATCGAGCCGCGCGTGCGAGCCTTCGACAAACTCTTCGGCATCCGGGGCGAGACCGAATTCGGCTTCCGCGCGCACTTCGAGCGGCAGGATCGCAAGCAGATGAACGGTCAAGCGCCGACGGCCCGCACGGGCATCCTCGTTGAGGACAACGAGCGAAAGAATCAAGCCTATTCGGGATTTCTCCAACATCGGTTTCTGCTTGGTCGGTGGACGATCACGCCGGGCTTGCGCTTGGAGCACGTGCGCTATGAGCGCACGAACCGGCTGGCCAATCGTGGAGCGGGCGCCACAGGGCGCACGCATCTGATGGAGGTCATCCCGGGCATCGGCATCACCTTCGCTCCGGCGTCGCACACGACGATCTTCGGCGGCGCGCATCGCGGATTCGCCCCCCCGCGCACCGAGGACATCATTGACAATGCGGGGGGAACGATTGATCTCGATCCCGAACGGAGCTGGACCTATGAAGTGGGCGTGCGAAGCTGGCCCGTCTCGGGCGTGAAACTGGAGGCCACTTTCTTCCGCATGGATTTCGAGAATCAGATCGTCCCGGCGAGCGTCGCCGGCGGCCTCGGCGCGACCTTCACCAATGCCGGAGAGACGCTCCATCAAGGCGTGGAATTCACCGGCCGCGTGGACATGGGATCGTTGCTCAGGAGGATGCCCAATGTCTATGTCCGCGCCGCTTACACCTATGTCCCCACGGCCAAGTTCGTCGGCACGCGCCTGAGCAGCATTCCCGGATTCGGCAGCGTGAGCGTGAGCGGAAATCGGCTCCCCTATGCCCCACGGCATCTCCTGAATTTCCAGCTCGGATATACGCATCCGAAAGGGTTCGACGCTCTTCTGGAAGCCGTCCATGTGAGCGATCAATTCGGCGACGATTTGAACACCGTCGAGTCGACGCCCGATGGTCAACGGGGACTCTTACCGGCCTACACGGTCTGGAACCTGACGGTGAACCATCGCCTGGAATCGCGAGGGGTAACGTTCTTCATCGCGGTGAAGAATCTGTTCGATCGCTTCTTCATCGCCGATCGAACGCGGGGGATTCTGCCCGGGCCTCCACGACTCGTGCACGGCGGCGTGCGCTTTCAATTTTGAGACCGATCCCGCTTCGCGTCCGTTCGCGGTGGAGGGCGGCAACCGAGCGGGCGGGCAAGCGAGCCTAGAAGCCGACGCAGCATGGCGTGGGCCGTGAGGATTCGGGATCGCCGGCGCGTGCACGGATCTGGACGCGCGCGATAAGCAAACGGAGTTCTATCGCATCGGCATCGGCAGCGGAAGCCTGGGCCACCTGTATTCGCTCGCGCGGATCCCGGGCGCACATTCCGCGTCGGTGCGAGCGTCCACCGGGCCGGATGACAGCTTCGTGTGCGAAGCGATCGGTAGGGCCCGCTTCCGCTCCCCTACGTCGTGCGGAAGGCGGGGATGATCTCTCGACCGTAGACCTCGACGATCTCCTCGCCGCCCAGATCGAGCGCCCGCGCGCCTTCTGGGAAATGCCGGTCGTAGCAGATGTACACGCCCACGTTCGCATAGCGGGTTCGAAAGACGGGATAGCCGAGATTCCCCGGACGGAAATAGAACTTCTCCCAAAAGCCGGGGGCGCAATGCGGGATGTGAGTCTTTCGGTATGTCCCCAAGTAGCTTCCGTCGGCATCGATGACGGCGGCCGTGTTGTAGTAGACGCCCGGCATCTCCTCCTCGGTCGAGATGACCTGATGTACGGAAGCGAGATACGGGGGGATATGCGTGACGCCTTGCAGAGAAGGGAAAAGGATTGGTTGCGGGGGCGGGATTTGAACCCGCGACCTTTGGGTTATGAGCCCAACGAGCTTCCAGGCTGCTCCACCCCGCGTCCGAAGTGGGATTATAGAAGCCACCTCTTCGCCTGTCAAGGAGGCGGAGACTTCTCCCGCGCCGTGAGCGCTCATGTGGCGGGGTTTTTAACCCACTCCCTGGGATTTTTCCCGGTCTGAAGGGCGTCCGCTCAAGTTCCGGGCGTCTCACTGTTGGAAGCGGTCGCCGGAACCTTCGAAGGAGGAGTCGCCTGGCCCCCCATTCAGAGCGGTCGGTGATCCCCGGACTTCGGCACGGGGATTGCTACATTCGCTTTGGGGGAGGAAGGATTGTGCGGTTGAGGGGAACGGAAAGCGCCTGCAAGAGGAATCGCGCGCGGTGGCGTTCGCTTGGCACTCTCGATGGCCTCCCCGGAAAGCCTTCGTTGTGGACTTCGCCCTATTTCGGCCGAAGGAGCGAGAGCGCGCGACCCGGCTCGCGGAAGCGAAGTCCGCAGCGTCTTCGGCAAGGAGGAACGAACATGGACGGACGGACCCTTGTCCTCATTCTTGGGTTGTGGATCGGGTATGCGCTTCTCGGAGCGCGCTCTGGGGGAGGATCCCCCCTTGAAATTGGGCTTCAGCCGCCGAACCAGTGCGTGAATTGCCATCAGGGGATCACGACACCGTTAGAGCTGAGCCAGCGCTATTACGATTGGCATCTCTCGATTCACAAGGAGAGAGGCGTCACCTGCGATGGCTGTCATGGAGGGGATTCGCAGGCGCGAACGGCTCAAGAGGCGCACCGGGAGGTATTCCCCTCATCCGATGCGCGGAGCCGCGTGCATGGGAAGAATCAAGCGGAGACCTGTGGGGCATGTCATTCGGAGGTTCGCACGGCTTATGTGTCGAGCGCCCATCACATGAAGCTCAGTTCGGCCGGCTTGGGGCCGTTCTGCAGCACGTGCCATCTCAACATGGCGAATTCGACGATCCGAAGTGCCGCCGATATCGGTGCGCTCTGCAGCCGATGCCATGGGGCTGAAGGCGGGCTGTTGCCGCCGAATCCGCAGCTGCTCAAGGGCGCGCAGGAGACGCTGCTGAGCCTCAGTCGGGCTAATGGCGTGCTCATCTGGGCGGATCGTCTCCTGGAAGCCGCTCAGGAGAAGCGTCTTGACGTCACCGAGGAGGTTCGGGATTTGGAAGCCGCGCGCCGGCTCTTGGCGGAAGCGAAATGGGAGTGGCATGCCTTCCGCTTCGAACCCGTGCGCGCGAAGGCTGATCGAGCGTTCGCGCAAGGGACGAAGGTGAAGGACCGGCTCATGCAGAAGGTCTATCCGGGACCGCGTCTGTAGGTCACGATGGTTTAGCCTGGAGGAAGGGCGATGAAGATCTTCGCCATTAATCCCGGGGCGACTTCGACCAAGCTCGCGCTCTTTGAGGACGAGCGCCTGTTGCGAGAGGAGACGATCGTTCATCGGGCTGAAGAGCTGGGACGATTCGCCACCTTGTGGGAGCAACTCCCGTGGCGGCGGGAAGCGATCGCGCGGGTCCTCGACCAATGGGAAGAACGCGGCGAAGGGATCGCCGTTGTCGTCGGTCGTGGGGGGCTTTTGAAGCCCGTTGAGGGCGGCGTCTATCGCGTCACCGAGCGCATGTTGGAGGACGCGCGCCGCGGCGTGCAGGGCGAGCATCCGTCCAATCTCGGGTGCGCGCTCGCCTGGGAGTTCGCCGCGCGATGGGGAGCCTTGGCCGTCGTCGTGGACCCGGTCTCGGTGGATGAGTTTGAGCCCTTGGCGCGCTATTCCGGCCATCCGCTTATTGAGCGGCGAAGCCTCTCGCATGCTCTCAGCCTGCATGCCGCGGCAAGGGTCATGGCCGCGCGCTTGGGGAAGCCGCTCTCGGAGACGCGCCTGGTCATCGCGCATCTGGGTGGGGGGATCTCCGTGGCTGCCGTCAGAGGTGGACGCATTGTGGATGTGAACGATGCCTCCAGCGATGGGCCGTTCTCGCCGGAGCGAACGGGTGGGCTTCCGCTTCAGCCCTTCATCACGCTCTGTTTCTCGGGGCAGTTCACCGAGTCGGAGATGCGTCGCTTGGTCATGGGGCGCGGTGGACTCGTCGCGTACTTGGGAACGAACGAGGCGACCGAGGTGGAGCGGCGCATCGCCGAAGGGGACGCCTATGCGCGCGAGGTCTATGAGGCCATGGCCTATCAGATCGCGAAGGAGATCGGCGCGATGGCGACCGTGCTGCACGGTCGCGTGGATGCCATTGTTATGACCGGAAGCTTGGCGCGCTCGGCGCTCCTGACCGATTGGATTCGCGAACGCGTGGCGTTCATCGCCGAGGTCGTCGTCCTACCCGAGGACTGGGAGATGCGGGCGATGGCCGAGGGAGCGCGGCGCGCGCTCACCGGAGAGGAACCCTTGAAGGAGTACGCTTGAGTCGTATGATGCTCACGCACCTGGATGAGCTTTTGGAGCGGGCTCGATCGCTCCCTCGACGGCGCGTCATCGTCGCCGGTGCTGAGAATCGCTCGGCACTGGAGGCCGTCGTAGAGGCGGAATCGCGCCTACCCGTCGAGGGGGTATTCGTCGGAGACCCTGATCGTCTTCAAGCCGCGGCGCGTGCGCTCGGCCTTCCGGCGATCCCCGAAGCGCGCGTGATTCCGGCGCAGACGCCGGAGGAGGCTGTGCGTCGGGCCGTCGCCCTCGCCCGTCAGCAAGGGGGGATTCTGCTCAAGGGCTCTCCCGATACGGGCACGTTCCTCAAAGCGGTCCTCGATCCCCAAGAAGGGGTGCGCACCGGTCGCGTATTGAGCGATGTGCTGCTCTTTGAGGACCCGATGCATCAGCCGTATCGGATGCGCATGATCACCGATGGGGGAGTCATCCCCCAGCCCGACCTCTCGCAGAAGGTCGAGATCATTCGGAATGCCGTCGCCGTGGCTCGCGCCTTGGGGTGGGAGCGACCGCGCGTCGCTGTGCTCTCGGCGACGGAGAAGATCCATCCGGCGCTGCCCTCGACTCTGGAGGCGGCCATCCTCGCGAAGATGAGCGAACGCGGGCAAATCCCCGAGTGCGTGATCGAAGGACCGCTCTCACTCGATCTCGCCATCTCTCCGGAATCGGCGGCGATCAAGGGGGTGACGTCCGCCGTCGCCGGTCAGGCCGATATTCTCGTCTGCCCGAACATCGAGGTCGCCAATATTTTGGCCAAGAGCGTGATCTATTTCGCCGGGCGGCGCGTCGCGCACGTGGCCGTCGGAGCGGCCGTGCCGGTGCTGATCCCCTCGCGTTCGGATCGCGCGGAGGCGAAACTCCTCTCGATCGCGCTCGGGATGCTCATGAGCGACGTTGACGCCCTCGAGCCTGCGCGCGCGTAAGAGGCCTCACGATCGCGAAGCGTTGAGGGGATTCACGGCGGCATCCTCCGCGCGCTTCAGGCGGACGTCCACCAGAGCGAACTCCTCACCGCCGAGCACCTCGCCGCCGAGCGCTCCGCAGCGCGGGCATTCGCCGAGCACCTCCTCGGAATGGAACGTATGATGGCACAATGTGCATCGAAAAGTCATCGGGATGAGGTCTATCTCCAGGTGCGCGGCTTCAGCCGGAGTGCCCTGCGTCAAGCGCTCAAAGGCGGCGCGAAAGCGTTCGGGAGCGGCGCATCCGATCCCCAGCCGCACGCGCACGCTGGCGATCTTTCGATGCGGATCGGAGGCGAGCGCTTCCCGAAGGCGCTCCAGCAGCACGCGAACCAATTCGACTTCTCGCATATCCGTCTCCTCAGTGCGCCTCACGAAGGGCGTCGTCCGGACGTCCTCGCCGCACTCCCCAGACGGGCGATGGCGTCCTGAACGATGCGCCCGCACGAGGCGCAGAAGGCGTTCGATTTCAAGTCCACGTGTTCGATGGAGTTCGAGAAGTGCATGACGCACTCGAACGCCGAACAGTGAACGAGACCGAACGTGTGGCCCAGTTCGTGGAGGGCTTCCTTCTCGCAGCGTTCGAGAAAGAGCCGGCGATCCTCTGGCAATCCGTAAAACCGCTGATCGAGGCGGTGGACCGAGAGCACGGCCGCCGTTCCTCCAAGCTGTGCTTCCCCGAAGACGAACGTGAGGATGGGGATGAACAGGTCCACGTCCGTTATGCCGAGGACCTTCGCTGCGGGATTGTGATGGCTCTGAACCAACTGGGCGAGCAACGCCGTCGAATGATACTGTTGTCGGAGAGGATGATAGGCGGCCTCCAGCTCGACCGGATGATTCCGAATCTGGCAGGAAACGGGCAGCGCTTCCGGTAAGACGAGAGCGAGGAAGTCGAGGACTTCCACGTCCACGTTTCCAATTGGCACCAGCTCGATGAGCGCGCGCGACACAGCCGCTCCTCATCATCGCGGCGAATCGGGCTTGAGCTGATACTTCCGAATCTTATTGTAGAGCGTCACGCGATCAATACCGAGCAGGCGAGCGGCCTGCGAGATATTCCACTTCGTCTCCTGCAGGATCCGCGCGATATGCTGCCGCTCGACGTCGGCGAGCGTTCTCCCGGCGGCGGACTCTCGCGCCTCGTTCACCTGAAGGGGCAGGTCTTCCGGCTGAATCTCGCGCCCGCGGCAGACGAGCACGGCGCGTTCGATGGCGTTCTGCAGCTCGCGCACGTTCCCCGGCCAATCATACTGTTGCAGCAGCGCCATCGCCGCCGTCGAGATGCCGTGGATCGGCTTATTCATGCTCCGCGCGAACTTCTTGAGAAAATGTTCGGCCAGAAGGGGAATATCCTCCCGTCGCTCGCGCAGCGGGGGGATCGTGATGGAGAAGACGTTGATCCGGTAGTAGAGATCCTCTCGGAACTTCCCTTCGGCGACCAGGGCCTCCAAGTCTTTGTTCGTCGCCGCGATGAGGCGAAAGTCCACGGGAATGGGCGTATTCCCCCCGACGCGGAAGATCTTCTTCTCTTCGAGGACGCGGAGCAGATCCACTTGCGTTTTGAGGCTGATGTCTCCGATCTCGTCCAGAAAGAGCGTCCCTCCGTCGGCCAACTCGAACTTCCCTTTGCGCCGATAGTGAGCGCCGGTGAACGCCCCCTTCTCATGTCCGAACAGCTCGCTCTCGATCACCCCCTCGGCCAGAGCGCCACAGTTGACGATCACGATCGGCATGTACCGACGGGGACTATTGGCATGAATCGCGCGGGCGACCAACTCCTTCCCCGTCCCACTCTCCCCGCGGATGAGGACCGTCGTATCCGACATGGCGACGAGTCGAATCTGCTCGAGCACACGTTGAATGGCCGGACTCTGCCCGACGATCTCGTGGAACAGCTCCATCTCCTGGAGACGTTCGCGCAGCCGGATATTCTCGGCGACCAATTGCTTTCGCTCGACGGCATTTCGGATGATATGCTCCAATTGATCGGGATCGAAGGGCTTCACGATGTAATCATACGCGCCCTGCTTCATCGCCTCGACGGCCGTCTCAACCGACGCGTAGGCCGTCATGATGATGATGGCCGCATCGGGAGCGATCTCCCGAATGCGCCGTTGCAATTGCAGGCCGTCCATCCCGGGCATCTTGATGTCGATGAGGAAGATGTCGTAGCTCGATTCGGCCAACTTCTGCAAGGTCTCTTTCCCCGATCCGGCGACGTCCACCGCGTATCCCTCCTCGCGGAACCAATTCCCCAGGGATTCCCGCACGATGGCTTCGTCGTCCACGATCAAAATGCGAATGGTGTTCTTGGGCACCGTCATATTCTGCGCCTCCCGCTCTGGCTCTCCTCGCCCGAGACGGCGCCGCGGGCCACATCGAAGGTGAGGTCGGACTGTTCTTCCGCGGAGGGCGGAGGCACCAGCGGCAGGCGGAGCGTGAAGGTCGTCCCTTGCCCGAGCGCCGATTGCACGCGGATCTCCCCGCCGTGTCGGTGGAGGATGCTGAGCACGACTGAGAGGCCGAGGCCGAGGCTCCCCTCCTTCTCTTTGGTCGTGAAGAACGGCTCGAAGATGTGCCGTTGCGTCTCCTCATCCATGCCGATGCCGTTGTCGCGGATCGCGATCTCGACCTGTTGGGCCTCGGAGAGGAATCGGGAGCGGACCGTGAGCACGCCCTCCTCCGGCCGCATCGCTTCGCAGGCATTGATGAGGAGCGCGACCACAGCTTGTCGGATCTGTGGGCCGTCGCAAACGAGAGGGGGGATGGTGGGATCGAGCTGGACATCGGTCTGCACGCTCATCAATTCGATCTTGTGTTGGATCAAGCGCAGCGATTGCCGGATGAGTTCGTTGATGTCATGCGGTTGAAAGCGGGTGCGCGAGGGGCGCACGAATTGCAGGAGGTTCTTGACGATCTCCCCGCAGCGGGCCGACTCGCTGGCGATCAACTCCAGATATTGGCGCACGCTCGGCAGCTCCTCGGCCGAGGGCCCATGATCCCCCATCTTCTTGAGCAGGAGTTTCGCCGTCGTGAGGATGCCGGACAGGGGGTTGTTGATCTCATGGGCGACGATGGCCGCGAGCTTCCCGATGGAGGCCATGCGCTCGGCGTGTATCATCTGCTCGTGCGTGCGCCGCAGTTCGGCCGTCTTCTCGGCCACGCGCTCCTCCAAGGTCCGCGCCCAACTCGTCACCTCTTCGTGGGCGCGCTTCAGCTCTTCGGTCATCTCGTTGAAGGAGGCCGCCAGCTCCCCGAGCTCATCGCGCGAAGTGAGGGGGATTTTGTAGTCGAGGTCGCCGGCCGCGACGCGCTTGGTCCCTTTCTTCAGGTGCTTGATCGGGACGTGGATCATCACCACCGTGACGGCCACGACGACCAGAGCGACAAAGAGGATGCTCCCCAGAAAGAGCCGGAAGAGCTGGCGTTGCCCTTCGGCGATGGCCGCATCCACCGGCGCGAGCGAGAGCGTCACGTCCAACACGCCGAGCACGGATTGCGTTGGCGAGTGAGCGTGGCACGAGGCCGTGTAGCATCCGGGCTCATTCTCGATGGGATTGATGAGACCCAGGATGCGCTCCCCGCGATCCCCCACATACACGCGGACGCGATCCGGACGCTCCAATCGAACGAGCGGTTGTTCCTGCGCATGGCAGGCGTAGCAGGCCTCGGCCCGCTTGTCCACGAACGTATTCATCTCGCGCGCGTCGGTGGAGAAGCTGATCCGCCCCTCCTTGTCGAAGATGCGAATCTTGTGAATGCCGGGCTGCGCGCCGATGGTGAGGAGCGTGTGGTAGATCTCATCACGGTGGTTCTGCAGCATGCTGTAGCGAAGCCCCCGCTTGATGACATCGCTCGTGCGGTCGGCGCTCATGATGGTCATCCGTTCGAGGTCGCGCTTGTGCAGCTGAAGGGTTTGATATCCCAGAAGCGAGAAGACAAACGCCATGCTCGCGATGAGCCACAGGGCCAGCTTCACGCTCACGCTCGAGAGCCATCGGCGCCAATCGCGTGCGAGCACGTTCTCGCCTCCTTGTCTACGGCCGATGACACGCCGTGCACTCTTCCTTCACGCTGAAAGACGTGCGCCCGTCGTGGCACCGTCCGCAGTGTCGTTCATCATGCAGATCGCGGGCGGGCGGTGACGCTACGCTCCCGAAGGCCTTCAACATGCGGAACGGTTCGTGATGGCAGATCGTGCAATTGGGCCTCTCCCAATTGAGGTGCGAGGCGTGTCGGAATGTGACCGGTCCGGGACTGGCCTCCCCTTGAGGGAATGTGACGTCCGGAGGGACTTCGAATCGCTCCAGGCCGTCGGCGATCTCGGGTTCGCTCTCCTCGCTGGTCGGAGGAGCGGCGGCGAGCGCTCGCTCGCGATGCTGAAGGCCGCTGTAGGCCGATCCCATGGCGCCGATGAAGAAGAGCCCGCCGAGGATCAACACCAGGGGCGTCGTGCCGATCCACGGTCGCCGCAGGACGGCCACCGCCGGAGGCTCCACCAAAGTGGGTGCCGGAAGACGCTCCCTCTCCGGAAAGACGGGGAGGTATTTCGCCGCTGCGCCAAAGAGCGCGAACCCCAGGGCGACGATCATCAGCGTCACCGAAAGCTCCGTCCAGCTCGGGAAGTAGGAGACGCCGGAGGACGCTTCCATCCCCGTGATGCTCACATTGAGCCGATTCATAATGAAGCCGAGGACGACCAAGACGGCGGAGACGAAGAGGCCGAAGTGGTCCGTCCGAATGCGACGGAGGCTGAGCAGTAGGATCGGACCGATCACGCCGAGCAGCATCTCGGCCAGGAACATTCGCCCCTCGTATGTTGGTTCGACGACGCGGGAGAGCACGCCCCGTCCGGCCAAGTCCTGGACTTTCAGGACCAGATATACGGCCAACGTGACAACGATCACCTTCCCCAAATCGGCGAGCAGATCAATCTCCAGTCGTTTTCGGAACGCCCGGTAGCTCAGAAATGACTCGAAGATGGTCATCGCGCAGCCGAGCGCGATCGCCGAGATGAAGAAGAAGACGGGCAAAAGCGGCGAATACCAGAGCGGATGCAGCTTCTCCGGGACGATCAAGTAGAGCGATCCGAGTGAGGACTGATGCAGCGTCGAGAGGATGACGCCGAGGATGACCAACGGCACCGTCAGGGCGTGAAGGATTCGCAGCGGCCGCTCAAGCCTCAGGCGTTCGAACACCATCGGGCTGAATTCCAGCGCGAGCACCGTCGTGTAGAGCATGACGCACCACGCCACTTCGAACATCACCGAGTGAGGATTCCACATGACCAACGGATGCCAGATGCGATAGGGGCGTCCCAGGTCGAAGAGCAAGGCCACGATGACGAGCACGTAGCCGAGGAACGCCGTGAGGATCGTCGGGCGAATGATCGGTCGAAACCGCTCGATATTGAAGATGTAGACGACGGCGCTGAGGGTGAATCCCCCGGCCGCCAGGGCCACCCCACAGAGCACATCGAATCCCACCCACAATCCCCAGGGGAAGGCATCGCTCAAGGCCGTGCTCGCTCCCAAGCCGCCGGTGAACCGGACGACCGTGCTATAGAGGCCAACGCCCAGGATGACGGCAAAGACGAGTTGCCAAAAACTCGGTCGGCGAAAGCTCCAACGCGTCATATTCCTCCTCACGACGTCATGGCTCTTCATGCGATGGATCGGCGGATTCCGACGCCGAGGGCTCGCGAACTTCCCGCTGCTGGTGCTCTCGGAGTTGGACCTCGCGACGCCGATTCGTGATCCACCAAATGCCTCCCAACAGCACGCTGCCGACGACGACGAAATTGGGGATCTTCTGCAGGACCTGCCACGTCAACAGCGGCAAAGGCTCCGAGAGCAGATCGGTTCGATAGCCGAGGCGCTCGAAGGGGACGTCCGAGAGGAGCAGCACCGATGTGCCGCCGACTTCCTCCAGGCCGTAAATCCTCGGCACATACTTCTGAGGATGGGCGCGGATTCGCGCGCGCGCTTCTTCGATCAGCGCCTGGCGGTCGCCAAACCGTGTCGCCCCCGTCGGGCAGACCTCAGCGCACGCCGTGGGGCGCCCAGCCGCGAGGCGATCCGCACAGAGATCGCACTTTCGGACGCGAGGCAAGATCTTCCTCCACTCGTACTTCGGGATGCCGAAGGGACACGCGAGCATGCAATACCGGCATCCGATGCAGCGCGCCTCATGATAGATGACCGGACCCGTAGCCGTCTTCTCCAGCGCGCCGACCGGACACACGGAGACGCACGTCGGAACTTCGCAATGCATACAGAGCTGACGGACGAATCGCCCTCCGCGTCTCTTCACGACCGTGTAGGTCTGATCCGAAAGCCGATCCTCCAGAAAGTGCGCCGCCGTCCGTGGGAGCTGATTTCGCTCTTTGCACGCCTCGTAACACGCGCCGCATCCGATGCATAAGGTCGCGTCGAAGAGAAGGCCTTTTTTGTCGCCCATACGCGCCACCCCTTTTCGCAGAGATGCAATTTCCATGCCACGGGCGGGCTCCCCGCGCCTTCGGCGGGCCCGCTTCCGAAAGGCTCACCTTCAAGCACTTACAGCACCACGATGGCCTCACTCCTTCTTGTCGAGAAGCTGAGGTGGGGCAAATCCCCCGTCGAGGGCGGCTCAATGGGCGCAGCGGACCAGAGTCCGCCGATGACTGATCTCAGGCGATAAGGGAGCTGTCGGCGCGCGCTTCGCCGCGTATGCCGAACGCCACGCCTTCGACCGCCCTCCTTATTCTGCCGAAGAACGCGGGCTTCGCAGGAACGTTCGCGCGAATTCCTCCCAACTGGTTTCATCGAGCATCTCCAAGATGCCCTCGGCCCACTGCCCGCCGTCTTGCAGGACCTGTCCGAGAGCCGGCTGAGGCATCGGACGCAGAGTCAAGAACTCCTTGAAGCGTTCGATCTCCCACCGAAGCCACGCCCGGGCTTCCTCAGCGACGAAAAGATGACGCAGATGTGCCGCCAGGTCTTTCGGCTTCAGTGCGCAC
>Ga0073931_100463_pt1 | contig 12698 bp, 14 predicted proteins | sample DewCreD2012metaG_4_FD_76899 | JGI IMG/M metagenome (GOLD analysis project Ga0073931, IMG submission 76899) | Hot spring sediment bacterial and archeal communities from British Columbia, Canada, to study Microbial Dark Matter (Phase II) - Dewar... ...
GCGTGGATCGCCTTCAGCCTCGGCATCATCTTGCCGAATGGCAGCTATCTCTTGCACGTTCTCTCCGATCCGTTCGCTTGGGGATGGGATCTGTTCGGGACGGCGCATTTCCCATGGACGCCGGTGCTCACGGGGATCATGCCGTATCTGATGATCCTGACGTTGCTCGTCGGTCTGCTCTTCTCCATTGACATCGCGCTCAAGATCGCCCGGCAGACGTTCCCCGAGCCGGAGGCTGCCGTGCGCGGCGCCTTCCCCATTTTGGGCTTCTTGGGTGCGACGACGTTCGGCCTGATGTGGCTCTTCGTCGGATGAAGGAGGAGGCGATGAGACGGCAAGAGCTTTTGGCTGTGTTCTTGGCCATGCTGGCGACGGTCGGGACGATCGCGGGCGCACTCTGGTATGATCGCCATCGCGATGCCGGGCGAGAGGTCATTGAGCTGCTGGCCATTCAACCGAAGAACGGGAATTGGCAACCGAACGAGATCCGACTGGAGCGCGGCCGACCCGTACGCTTGAAAATTCGAAACGTGGAGACGGTCTCGCACGGCTTCGCGTTGCCGGATTTCGGGATCGGCATCGCCGAGATCAAACCCGGCGAAGTTCACGTCGTGGACTTCACGCCGGATCGCACGGGCACCTTCCCGTTCTACTGCACGGTGTGGTGCTCGAATGAGCACATGGCGATGGCCGGACGCGTGATCGTCACCGAGAGCGTGGCCCGCGCTTCTTCCGATCGGTGAGCCGTCCGAGCGATCTCCCCTTGCTCGCCGCCTCCGAAGCGGGATACAATCGCCGACGACGTCGAGGGAGGCGGCGGTTGTGGAGGTCGTCATCGGGTCACTGGAGAAGATCTTCCGCGATGCCGAGATCGCCGCGCGCAGCTCCGAGGCTGTGCTCATCGTGGGCGAGACGGGGGTCGGGAAGGAGGTCCTCGCTCGATACATTCACGAGCGATCGCGCCGGCGCGCGCGTCCGTTTCTCCCCATCAACTGTGCGGCCATCCCTGCGCATCTGCTTGAAAGTGAGCTGTTCGGTTACGAGCGAGGCGCGTTCACCGGAGCGACGCAGGGCCGAAAGGGCTTGCTGGAGGAGGCCGAAGGGGGGACGGTCTTTCTCGACGAGGTCGTCGAGATCCCCTTGGACGCGCAAGCGAAGCTGCTGCGCGCCATCGAGACGAAGCAGATACGACCTTTGGGTAGCACGCGCTACCGCCCGATTGATGTGCGCTTCATCGCGGCGACCAATGCCGATATCAAGCGGAAGGTCGAGCGCGGCGAATTTCGGCGCGATCTCTACTATCGCCTCTCCATCTTCGTCTACGCGATCCCTCCGATCCGCGAGCGTCCGCAAGACATTCCGGCGCTCGTCCAGCACTTCCTCGCCGAAGCGGGCGTTTCGGTTCGCCTGGCTCCGGCCACGTGGGAGCTGCTGCTCTGTTATCCGTGGCCGGGGAATATCCGAGAATTGAGGAACGCGCTCACCTACGCGCTGGCTCGCCTGGATGGCGAGGAGCTGCGGCCCGAGCATCTGCCGGACGTCCTCCTCGCGCGTTGTCCGAGACCGGAGATCCTTCGGGAGACCGATTTGCGGAAGAAGCTCGCGTGCTTCGAAGCGCAACTTCTGGCCGAGGCGTTGCAACGCCATTCCGATCTTCCCGAGGTGGCCCGGGAGTTGGGGATCGGCCTGCGCACGCTCTATCGGAAACTGAAGCGCTACGGCTTGACCAAGCCCGGCCCGTAAGTTAAAGGCCCGAAGCCGACGACACCTTTGTGCCAATTGTGGCACAATGCGAATTCCTCTCGACGTCTTCTCTGTCGCGCGGGAAGTCGTTCTCGCACCGCGCCTTCTTCGCTCGGAGAAGAGCGTTCGATTCACCGCGCTGTGCCGAATGCGGCAAGAGTGGGGAATCCCCGCTCGATTCGCTCTCGACGCGCCGGCGCTTAACCGCTAGCGGCGTGGGCGCGTTACGCCCGCAGGGTCATGGGCGTGGGCCGCTTGTCCGTCGTGGCACGCGGCTTGCAAGGAATATCCCTCCGATGACGGAACGAACGAGCGTACGGAAGCGAGCGCGCACCCTCATGAGCGTGCTCATTCGAGCGCCGCGCGCTGAGGACATGGAAGCGATCATCGCCTTGGATGCGCGCGTGACGGGTGAGGCGAAGCCCGAGTTCTGGCGACACAAGTTCGTGTTGGAAAGCGCGCTCCCGGCGGGAGATCGGCCGCTGGTGCGCGTCGCTGAGGTCAACGGTCGGATCGTCGGCGTCTTGGTCGGGGAGATTCGGAGCTGGGAATTTCATCTCCCGCCGACGGGGTGGATCACGGTCCTCATGGTTGACCCGGCTCATCGCCGCCGAGGGATCGGACGGCGGTTGCTGGCCGAAGCCCTCGAATACTTTCGAGAGCGCGGCTTGCGGAGCGTTCGCACGATGGTCGGATGGGCCGATGGCGACGTGCTCTCTTTCTTCACCGCCATGGGATTCGATCGTGGCCCCTTCATCGAATTGGAGAAGAGCTTATGAAGGGCTCCGCGATGGGCGCCTTCGCCTATGGACGGCCGGCGCGGAGGTCCTGTGAGAGGAGGGAGGGGGATGACCGACGAGGTGAAGGCCATTGATTGCATGTATTACGTCGCGACCCGCGAATTCATCGAGCGGTGGAATCGCGCCAAGGAGGGGGAACTCGTCTGCCGCATGGAGCGCGCTATTGGAGGGCTCCCCGCTTACGACTCTATCGAGGAGATGATCCGGCAGATGGACGAAGCGGGCGTCGAGCGCGTCTTCATCGCGCAGTGCAAGATGTGGTCCTATTGGCGCAAGTGGATGTACATGGACACGCAGCTTGAGGAGGTCTTGCAGTACACGCAGCGCTACCCGGATCGCTTCGTGGGCTTGGCCGGCTACAATCCGTATCGCATCACCGAGAGCTTGCGCGAGATCGAGATCGCCGTGAAGCAGTACGGGTTCAAGGGCGTCTACGTCCACATCTACGGGTTCGATATTCCCCTTCACGATCGCAAGATGTATCCGCTCTATGCCAAATGCGTGGAGCTGGATGTGCCCGTCTCCCTGCAGGTCGGACATGTGCTGGAGGCGATGCCGAGCGACTGCGGACGGCCCATCTATCTGGATCGCGTCGCGTGCGACTTCCCCGAGCTGAAGATCATCGGTGCGCACACGGGCTGGCCATGGGTCGAGGAGTTGATCTCGGTCTGCTACAAATGGGAGAACGTGTGGCTGGGGATCGACGCCTGGATGCCGAAGTACCTCTCGCCGGCGATCCTCCAGTTCATCAACAGTCGGCTTGGCCAGGATCGGTGCCTGTGGGGGACAAATGGCTTGCCCTGGAAGGAGAATCTTCGCCAGTTGAACGAGTTGGGGTTGAAGCCGGAGGTGAAGCGCAAGCTCCTGCGCGAGAACGCCATACAGCTTTTCAAGCTCGAAGAGGCGCCCCCGGGCGCAGCCTGAAGAGGGAGGAGCTATGAACGGACACGATTTCGCGGGGAAAGTGGCGCTCGTCACGGGAGGGGCGCGAGGGATCGGTCGCGCCATCGTGCGCGCGTTTGCGGAAGCGGGCGCCGACGTCGCCATCGCCGACATTCGACAGGAGGAGGCCGAAGCGACGGCGCGCGAGATTCGCGCGACGACCGGGCGGGCGCTTCTCGTCGTGCCGATGGATGTGACGTCGCTCGAATCCGTGCAGCGCGGATGCGCGCAGGTGCTCGAGCAGTTCGGGAAGATTGACGTTTTGGTGAACAATGCGGGGTGGGACCGAATCGTCCCCTTCCTGCAGACGACGCCGGAGTTGTGGGAGAAGGTCATCGCGATCAACTATCGCGGCGTCATCCACACGTGCTATGCCGTCCTGCCACATATGGTCGCGCGGAAGCAGGGGAGTATTGTGAACATCAGCTCGGACGCCGCGCGCGTCGGCTCGCTCGGCGAAGCGATTTACGCGGGAGCCAAGGCGGCCGTCATCGCCTTCTCTAAGACGCTGGCCCGCGAGCACGCGCGCGATCAGATCCGCGTGAACGTCGTCTGCCCGGGGCTGACCGAAACGCCGCTCGTCCAGGAGATGCAGCAGGATGAGTTCGCGCGGAAGATTCTCGGCGCGATGGTCGGATATATCCCGCTGAAGCGCTTGGGGCAACCGGAGGACGTCGCCCCCATCGTCCTCTTCCTCGCCTCGGAGGCCGCGCGCTACATCACGGGGCAGGTGATCAGCGTCAGCGGTGGATTGACGATGGTCGGATGAACGTCGCGCTTCGGAGAGGAGCCCGATGGACGAACTGCTCCGCCGATGCGAAGAGATCATCCGGGATGTGAGCTTCGCGACCGTTCGTCGGTGGAAGGCGGAGCATCCGGACGGGAAGGCGATCGCTTACTTCCCGGTCTACGCGCCGGTGGAGGTGATCGCGGCCGCCGGAATGCTCCCGGTTGGTCTGCATGGGGCGGGGGATCAGTTGGAGCTTCAGCATGCCGATGCTCGATTCGGCTCCTTCATCTGCTCGATCGTGAAGACGACATTGGAGTTGGGGTTGACGGGGCGCCTCGCTCCGTTCGACGGCCTGCTCTTCTCCTCGATCTGCGATTCGGCGCGCAATCTCTGCTTCGTCTTGAAGCGGAATTTCCCGCAGCTCTACGTGGATTTCCTCCACCTGCCGCACAATGCGGAATCGGCCTCTAGCCGCGAGTTTCTCCGAAGCGAATACGCGCGCCTGAAGGCGGCGCTGGAGCGGCTGGCCGAGAGGCGGATCGAAGAGGAATCGCTTCGGGAGATGATCGTGCGGTACAACGAGAACCGGCGCGTGATCCGCCGGCTTTACGAGTGGCGGGCGGAGGAGCCGCATCGGATTCGCGCGTGGGAGTTGTATGTGTTGGTCCGCGCCGGGAACTTCCTGCCCGTTGAGGAGCACACGGCTCTCTTGCGCGAGGCGCAAGAGGGGTTCGCGCGGCGTCAGGCGAAACCCCGCGACTCGATCCGCGTCCTCGTCGAGAGCGCGTTTTGCGAGCAGCCGCCGCTTGGGCTGATCCGGCTCCTGGAAGAAGCCGGCTGCTACATCGTGGAGGAGGATTTCACGCTGGGGCGGCGCTGGTTCTCCGAGGACATCCCGACGGACGGCGATCCCCTTCGGGCGCTCGCCGAGAGCTATCTCGATCGCTCCGTCGTCTCCTCGGTGCGTCATGACGGGCGACGCCCTCGACCTCGCGCGCTCATCGAGAAGGTGCGCGCGCGTCGGGCGCAGGCGGTGATCTTCCTCATCGCCAAGTTCTGCGAACCGGCTTACTTCGATTACGTCCTCTTCAAGCGGGAGCTGGAACGGGAGGGGATCCCGCATCTGCTTCTGGAATTCGAGGAGAAGATGTACACGTTCGAGCGTTTGCAGACCGAGGTGGAGACGTTCGTCGAGGCGCTGCTCTTCGAGTGAGGGGGGATGATGAGCGAGTATCGCGGATGGATCCATCAGCGGCAGAAGGAGCTGATGCAGCAGTGGTATGCGCGATTGGACGAGTCGGCGCGAACGGGATGGCCGCCGGCCATCTGTCTGATGATCTCCGGCAACTGCGTGGAGGTGCTCGAAGCCTTTGGGATCGTGCCCATTTACCCGGAGGTGAACGCCTTGCAGTTGGCCATCCGGCATCAATCTCTGGAGCCGATCCTCGCCGCCGAGGAGTTGGGCTATGCGACGGACAATTGCGCTTACGTGAAGGCCGACATCGGCGCCTATCTGATGGGGGTGACGCCGACAGGGGGGAAGCTTCCACGTCCGGCCCTCGTCCTCTGCAATTTCGTCGGCTGCAACACCTACATCAAATGGTTCGAACACGTCGCCGCGTTCCTGGAGGCGCCCCTTTATGTCCTCGATGTCCCGTTTTTGCGGAGCGAGGAGCCGAGTCCGGCCGACGTCGCCTACGTCGTCGCGCAGCTTCACGAGGTGGTGCGGCGCATCGAGGAGATCACCGGCTTGCGCTTCGATATGGATCGGTTTCGAGAGGCCGTGCGGTGTTCGCAACAAGTCGAGGAGCTGTGGTCGCGCATCAAGCATTTGGCGCAGCGGGTGCCGTCGCCGTTTGACGCCTATTTCGATGCCATCACGCTCATGGGTCCCCTCTACGTCCATCGCGCGAGGCCAGAGGGGGTGGAATTCTTCCGGCTCGCGCTCGCGGAGTTGGAGGCGAAGGCCGCGCGCGGCGAAGGCGTCTACGATCGGGAGGACTTCCGCGTGGTGATCGAGGGGCCGCCTCCCTACCCCTACTTCCGCGCGTTCCGCGATATGTTCGCGCGCTGGCGCGCGACGGCCGTCGCTTCCACATACTCGACCGTCGGTGGGATTTGGGAGTTCGGATTTCGGCACGATCCGGAGAAGCCCTTTGAGACGGTCGCCCTCCATATGCTCGCGCACAATCTCACGAACCGGAACTATCTCCAACGCTACGACCAGATTCGACGCTATGTTCAGCAATGGCGAGCCGACGGAGTGATCATCCACTTCGTCAAAAGCTGTCGGCTCTTCTCGGCCGGTCAGGGCGATATGCGCGATTATTTCACAAAGGTGCTCGGCGTGCCGACGCTCTATATCGAGTCGGACCTGGAAGACCCGCGCTATTTCGCCGAGGCGCAGATCCGAAATCGCGTGGACGCGTTCTTCGAAGCGTTGGGACGCCATAAGCGCGCGATCGCCGTGTGAGCTCCACCGAAGGAGGAAGCGAGATGCAACTGGCGGCAGGCGTGGATGTCGGTTCGACGCAGACGAAAGCGGTGATCCTCGCCGGGGATGGCGAACCGCGCATCCTCGCGCGCGCGCTCGTAGATACGGGCGCTTATGTCCCGCGCGCGGCCGAGCTGGCGTTTCACGCCGCCTGTCGAGAGGCCGGGCTCGATCCTCGCGAGATCGGCATGATCGTCGGGACCGGCTATGGCCGGTATCGGATCGCCTTCGGCCACGCGCAGGTGACCGAAATCAGTTGTCACGCGCGCGGTGCGCACTTCGTCTTCCCGGAGACGCGCACGGTGATTGACATCGGCGGGCAGGATGCCAAGGTGATTCGCGTCGGCTCCGAAGGCGAGGTCCGCGACTTCGTCATGAACGATAAGTGCGCGGCCGGAACGGGACGCTTCCTCGCCAATGCTGCCGAGGTCCTCGGCCTGGACCTGGAGGAGATCGGCCCCCTCTCGCTGCGAGCGACCGATCCGGTCAAGCTCACGACCGTGTGCACGGTCTTCGTCGAATCGGACATCCTCTCCTATCTCGCGCAAGGGCGGCGTCCGGAGGATATCTTGCGCGGCGTGCATCTGGCGATCGCTCGACGGACGGTGAGTCTGGCGCGGCGCATCCCGATCGAGCCCGCGATCACATTCACCGGCGGGGTCGCGCGAAACATCGGGATGGTGAGAGCGCTCGAAGAGGTCTTAGGACTCCCCATTCAGGTGAGCCCGGATTCCCATTTCATGGGCGCTCTCGGTGCCGCGCTCTTCGCTCTGGAGAGGTTGGAACGTTATGAGACGTCGTCGTGAACATGAGAAGAGGGAGGCCCATGCCCTGCGTCGTCGGCATTGATGTGGGAACCGGGTTCACAAAGGCTGTTCTTGTGGATGTCAGGAAGGAGCATCCGGAAGGTGAGATCGGGCGAGCTGAACCGCCTGTTCTCGGCCGAGGGATCGTGAAGACCGGGGCGTATTTGGAGGAGGCGGCCGAGCGCGCGCTTGATTTGGCGCTCCGGGAGGCCGGACGCGATCGGCGTGACATCGTCTACATCGCGACGACGGGATTCGGCCGCTACGCCGTCAGCTTTCGAGATCTTCAGATCACGGAGATCACCAGCGGCGCGCGCGGCGCTCGATGGTTCTTCCCCGAGGCGACAGCCGTGCTCGACATCGGGAATCAATCCACGCGCGCCATCCGGCTGGACGCGCAGGGGAAGGTCAGCGCCTTCAAAATGAACGAGAAATGCGCCGCCGGCTCGGGGAGCTTCCTCATGCGCGCCGCGAAGTACCTGCAAATCGAGGTGGAGGAGCTCGGTGAGCTGTCGTTGCGCGCCACGCGTCCACAGCCGATCAGCAGCGTTTGCGCCGTCCTGGCCGAGACCGAGATCATCAATCATGTGAGCGCCGGGGCGGCCATTGAAGACATCGTGCGGGGCATTCATAATTCGCTCGCCGATCGCGCGGCCCTTCTGCTCCGGCGCGTCGGCATCGGATCGGATGGAACGCCGCAGCTCGTCTTCATCGGCGGCGTCGCCCGACAGCGCGGCATGATCGCCGCGCTCGAAGAGCGCCTCGGCATGAGGGTGCGCGTCCCGCCTCAGTGCGAGTTCACGTGCGCCGTAGGAGCGGCCCTGCTCGGCCTCCACCGATGGCGAAAACTCCGCTCGGAGGAAGGAGTTCAGCGAAATTGAAAGCTTTGGAGGGCGATCTCCCTTTGAGAGAGCGTGGTGCAGGGGCGGGCTTGACCGACCAGGTAGATGATCCCGGCTCGACCGGTATCCAAGAGGTGCCCGGGATCCAGCTCACTGTGGAGGTGGTGCCTCACCCCAACCGCCGGAGCCAATTCCGCGCGCAGGATCGGGAGGTCCGGGTCTGATTCATCGAGAGCGATCGTCAGCTGAATCGGGGTGAAGCGCCGCACAAGGGGAATCACCTTCAGGGCCAACAGTTCAAGCCCGGAATCCGACATCCGGAGCAGCCCGAAGGTCGAATAGCCTTGTCGCGCGGGCGCCTCCACCTCGGGGACGAAATAGGGATCGAGGATCGTGATGTCGCCGACGAAGGCGCCATACCACTGTTGGCCGGTATCGCGAATCGTGACGATGAACAGCTCGTTCGCCACGACGGTGATGACGTCCATCTCGCGCAGGCACACGAAGCCGCCGGTGAGCAGCGGCAGTTTCCCTCCGATCGTCGCGTTATTGAATTGAAACTGCGCCGTGGCTTCGGACACGCTTTCGCCGGAGCGCAACAGGTGCAGATGCTCGCGATTGCGCAGCGGGTCGGCGTCGAAGCCGTTGATGAAGATGAAGCCACGCCCGTTTTGGGTGCTCGGTCCGACACCGCCCACCGGTCGCGCGAGTTCGAGCCAGCCCGGCCAACAGTTCTTGCAGGAAGTCGTGAATCGTTCCGTCTGCACGTCCGTTTGGGCCAAAGGGGATAAAGGAAAGCCGGCGAGGGCAAGCATTCCGAGGATGGCTCCTCGTGCCGTCCGTTTCCACTTGTCGTCGCGCATAGTCACCTCCGCACCCGCTTGAGAGCATAGCTACTTTATGAGCTGGGACAATCGGACAAGAGGAGGATTTCCTCATGGAGAGCGCCGTATTTTCCGAAGCCATCATCCCTATCGGCAGCGAACCTGAGACATCCGCGCGCCTCATCTTCCGCATGAGCCTCCACAGTCGCTCTCTCCGCACGAAGCGGCCGGGCGCAGGATAGGGGATTTCGGGCGAGAAGTCAAGCTGGATCGTTTCCGTTCACCGCACGAGGAACGAACGCAGGGCGATCTCCCGTTGCACGAGGTTCGTGCAGGGCGAACCGTTGCCGACCATGTAGACGATGCCGGCTCGCCCACTTGGACGTACCGCTGTCGGATCGAGAGGATGGCTGAGCTCGATGGATCGCCCGGAGGCGAAGCGATAGACGGCCAAAAGTTGCGGGCCCGTCGGTGTGTCGGCAATGGTCAACCGGAGGCGGATCGGAGAGAATCGGGTGATTTGCGGGATCACCGCGAGCGCCAGCACGTGGAACTCTCGCTCGCTTTTCTCCAACAGACCGATCGTCGTATAGCTCTCGGCTCGCTCCGGCCACGGGGCGAATTCCGGATCAAGAAGCGTGAGGTCTCCGAGGAACGCTCCATACCAATTGAGGCCATCATCGCGCAAGGTCAGGATGAACAACTCATCGGTGACGAAGGCCAGGAGGTAGGACTGCGGGAGGCAATAGAAATTCCCGTTGGTCAGGAGGAGGCGTCCTCCGATGGTCGCGTTGTTGAACTGGAATTCGGCCACGACTTCAGTGGCTCGATCGGCGCGGCTGAAGTGAAGATGCGCCTGATTCAAAGTCGGATCGTCGAAGCTTCCATTGACGAACAGAAAGGCCAATCCGTTTTGAACACGCGGACCAACCCCGCGCAGCGGTCGGAGGAGCTCGTTCCACTCCGGCCAGCAGTTCGAGCATCGGGCGGAGAAGTTGGCCGCGATGTACGAGGACTCCGCGTGCGCCACAGGCCACGCGACGAGCCCAAGAACGATCAACCAAACCAGCGCAGTGCACTTCGTTCTCATCGCACTCTCCCGCGGGATTTGGGAGCAAAAAGCGTGCCGAGAGCTGAGGAGGGTCGGGGGAGAACGTAGGCGCTTGAGCAGACGCGCGTTAGAGCAGGCAGGGGGAAGAGGGAAGGGCGCGCCTTCTCTTTCGACCGTGAAAAGATCGTTTCACTTTGGCCGGGGGGATCAGCGATTGAGCAAAAGGGGGAGTTCTTCGTAGCTCGTTCGCGACCGCAATTTCTCGCGGTGGCGTTCGAGCGCCAGCTCGATCAAGCGGTCAATGAGTTGGCTGTAGGGGAGGCCGCTGGCTTCCCAAAGCTTCGGATACATGCTGATCTCGGTGAAGCCGGGCATGGTGTTGATCTCGTTGATGAGGATTCGATTGGTACCGCGTTCCAGGAAGAAATCCACGCGAGCCAGCCCCGAGCCTTCGATCGTCTGAAACGCGCGGATGGCCAGGCGCTGGAATTCTCGGACCAAGCGTTTCGGCAGCTTGGCCGGAATGATGAGCTGGGCGGCATCATTGATGTACTTGTCGGCGTAGTCGTAGAATTCGGCCCCCGGGATGATCTCGCCCGGGACGCTGGCGATCGGATTCTCATTGCCGAGGACGCTGACTTCGATCTCGCGACCGGTGATGGCTTCCTCGATCATGATCTTGACGTCATACTTGGCCGCGAGCGCGATGGCATCGGCCAGTTGCGTGCTTTTTTTGACCTTTGAGATCCCGACCGAAGAACCGAGACTTGCCGGTTTCACAAAGCACGGCAGGCCGATCTCCCGCAGCGCGCGCCGCAAGATGGAGCGGGGAGAGCGCTCCCATTCCGTCCGCCGAAAGGCGATGAAGCGGACGACCGGCAATCCCACCTCGCGAAAGAGTCGCTTCATGACGTCCTTGTCCATGCCCAGAGCCGAGGCGAGCACGCCGCAGCCGACATAGGGCACATTCGCCATCTCGAAGAGGCCTTGGATCGTTCCATCTTCGCCATACGGGCCGTGCAAGACGGGGAAGAAGACGTCCACTTTCTCCTGACGGATCGCCCGCAGCTCGCCGTCGAAGCGGACGAGTGCCGCCGTCGTGGGATCCGGCAGCAGGGCGATCGGTTGTCCGAGGTCGCTCAGGACATCCTGGGGCAGGAGCTTCGTGGAATCCGCCGGAGAGAGCCATCGGCCTTCCTTGGTGATGGCGATCGGGAGGATCTCGTACTTGCTCTTGTCCATAGCGCGAATGATTGAGGCCGCCGATCGCAGAGAGACCTCATGTTCTCCAGAGCGACCACCGAAGATCACGGCCACCCGCAGCTTCGTCATCGCCATTCCGCCTCCGCCATTTGGAAGTATACACGCTCGGATACGTTGCCTTCCACCGCGAAGCCGCGTGACACCCCCTCACAAGATGCGTTTGCCGAACGCCGAGAGGGCGAGTTCGACGGCGAATTCGGCCGTGTGATTTCGGACATCGAGAACGGGATTCACCTCCACGATCTCCAGCGAGAGGAGCTTGTTGGAATCGGCGATGAGTTCCATGGCCAGGTGGCCCTCGCGATAGGTCGCCCCACCCGGCACGGGCGTGCCCACGCCCGGGGCATAGAACGGGTCAAAGAAGTCCATGTCGAGGCTGACGTGAAATCCTACCGTGCCGCGAGAAGCGATCTCCAAGGCGCGCTCCATGACGGCGCGCATGCCCAGTTCGTCCAGCTCGCGCATCGTGAAGACCGTGACGCCGGCGCGACGAATATTCTCCCGTTCGAGCGGATCCACATCCCGCACGCCGATGAGGACGCAACAGGAGGGATCGAGCTTCGGGCGGAATCCCTTCAGGTCCGTCAGCTCCGGCACGCCGAAGCCGAGCGAGACGGCATAGGGCATGCCGTGAATATTTCCCGACGGCGTCGTCTCCGGCGTGTTCATATCCGCGTGCGCGTCGAACCAGAGGACGCCGATCTTCTCCCCGCGTCGGTGGAAATACGAAGCCAGTCCGGCGATCGTCCCGATGGAGATGGATTGATCACCGCCCAGCACAAGTGGGGTCGCTCCCTCGGCGACGACCTGTTCGACGCGATCGGCCAGGAGGCGATTGACGTCGGCGACCTCAGCCAGGTATTTCACGCGAGGATCGGCGATGCGCAGGACCTCCGGGATGTTGACGGGGAGATTCCCCAGGTCCTCGACCACGTACCCGAGCTGGATCAACCGCGACTGAAGCCCTGCGATACGGAGGGCCGAGGGGCCCATATCCACTCCCCGGCGATTCGCCCCCAGGTCCATCGGCACACCGATGATCTTGATCGGACGCTTCATCAGGCCTTCCACGCGCGCACGAGCGAGAGAATAGGCCACCACCGAAAGCGCGGACGCTCCAGGCCGCGGATGAAGACTTGAGCGAACCCGGCCGCGCGCAGGAGTTCGGCCAGATGATCGGCCGTATAGAAGACCGCGTTCGCC
>Ga0073931_100480_pt1 | contig 12366 bp, 10 predicted proteins | sample DewCreD2012metaG_4_FD_76899 | JGI IMG/M metagenome (GOLD analysis project Ga0073931, IMG submission 76899) | Hot spring sediment bacterial and archeal communities from British Columbia, Canada, to study Microbial Dark Matter (Phase II) - Dewar... ...
AAAAGAGGCGGCCGCATCTCCCCACACTATGCCCGTGTGCACGAGCGCCGTCGAGGCGTCGGCTTCAGAGGATGCGCGCGCGATCGTCCGAAAATCCTCCGCATCATACCCGTTCGGGATAACAACCGAACGCGCGGCCGTCTCCGGAACGAGTCGCGCGAAGTCCTCGGCCATGGCTTCGTGCACGCAGATAAGACGATCGGCCGCGCGCAAAACCAATCGTTCCGCCCAGGCATCGAGACGATCGCGGACAGGACGCGGCGCTTTGATCGGCCAGAGCGTCCAGTAGTCGCGGAAATCCACGACAAGAGGCCGACGGAGCCACCACTTGAGCCAAACGCCGAGCAGGGCCGAGGTCCAGGGGCTCACGGAGACGAAAATCACGTCTATCTCGTGTTGGCGCGCGATCCGCGCGCACGCGGGCAGCGCTCGCAGCGCCCAGTAGAAGTGCTCGTCGCCAATGGGCGCCAGGCCGAAGTGATACAGCGCGCGCAGCACTCGATAGCCCCGCGAGCGCGGCGTCTCTTCCTTCGAGACCTCGGAATAGGTGATGGGACTGGCCTCACCCCCCGATGGGAAGGCGGACGAGAGTCTTCGTCGCGCGCGTTCGCCAAGAGCGCGCACCGGGTTGAAAGGCGCGAGTCGGTAAATGGGCAGATCAGAAGGTATATCCTCGAGCAGCGTCTCGTCTCGCTCCGGCGGGGCGAGCACGCGCGCCCAATCGAGCGTGAGGACGATGGGCTCCCATCCGAACTCGCCGAGATATTTGACGAACTTCGCCGAGCGAAACGTGCCGCTGCTGTTTTGCGGGGGGAAAGCCAACGCGATGAACAAGACTCGACGCGACATAGACGCTCAAGAGACGGAGGGCGCCGTCGCTCGCGACGCTTCGATCACTGACTCATACAACTCTTCAAGCCGAGGCGCTTCGCGACGAATGTCATGGCGTTCGGCGACGAAGGCGCGACCGGCTTCGGCCATGGACGGCCACTGCTTGGGATTCTCGATGAGCTCCAGGAGCGCCTCGGCCAGCGCCGCGACATCCCGCTCGGGGACGAGCCGAGCGCTCTCCCCGTCGCGAACGACATAGGGGATATCCGCATGGCGCGTCGCGACGATAGGCATGCCCGAGGCCTGCATCTCCAGGAGGACTGTCGGCGCTCCCCCTTCCTCGTCGCCGTTTGCGGCGACGACGCTCGGTTGTACGAGGATATGGCAGCGCTCGGCCACCTCGCGATAGGCCGCGCGCGAGAGCGCGCCCATCCAACGTACGGCCTCGGCGATGCCCAGTTCCCCGGCGAGCTGTTCGAGGCGCGGGCGCAGCGGCCCATCCCCGATGATGTAGAACTCGCTGGCGCGAACGCGCGAGCGCACGCGCGCGAACGCGCGCAGCGCGTACTCATGCCCTTTCTTCTCGACCAGGCGTCCGACCTGCAGCAGGCGGATCGGCCCTTCGCGCCACACGCGCGGACGAAACGGAAACTCATCGAGAGCAATGGCGATGCGTTGCAGGCGGATCTTCTCCGGCGGACACCCGAGCTGAAGGAGCCGCTCGCGCATGTGCGGGCCTTCGACAAGAAACAGCGTGCCGTGAGCGAAGAGGGCGCTATACCGCGCCCGCCACTCGGGAGTCCGACCGAGCGCCGAGAGGTCGTAGCCGTAGAAAGATGTGATGAGCGGCACGTTCAGGCGCTGCGTCGCCGCGAGCACGAGGACGCCCGTCGGCCCGAAATGCGCGTGCACAAGCTGTGGACGCACGCGTCGCAATGCCGCATAGTACCGATAGGCGCGCGCGCCCTCCAACCCGAGCAGGTTGGCCAGCAGCCGATCCCGGGCGCGCTCCCCCAACGTCAACCCCTGCGTTCGCACGCGAACGAGGTCCTCAACCGGGAAGAGATCGAGATGCTTCACCTCTTCGGCCACGACGATCGGGCGGACTCGATGCAGCGCGCGCAAGTATTCGTAGATGAAGGTCTCCGTCAGCGGCAGATACTCCGGCTTCACCTCGGCGATGACGGGTCGCGCCTTCTCCGCGCTCTTCATCTGGTTCGTCCGGTACCTCCGAGCGGACATCGCGAGCACGGGGTCTCGTCGAGCATCGCTCGCGTTCCCGGGATCTCCGCTTCGGTTACAACTCCTTGGCCTCCAGGACCACGAGGCCGCGCTTCATCAGGAAGGCAAGGGCGATGCCGACGAACATCCCGATGAGATACCCGTAGGGGAGTCCGACCGCCAGCAGCCCGACAAGCACGATGATCATCCAGTCGCTTCGCGCCGGCGCCCCATCGCGCACCAAGCGCAAAAGCGCCACGCCCTCGAAGAACAAGATGACGCCCAGGATGGGCAAGGGAAAGATCTTCACGATCGCGTCGAATCCTCGTCCGAAGAAGAGGCCCAGCAGCATATAGAGCGCGCCTTCGATGATCACCGAACCGCCCGTGCGCGCGCCGAAGACATAGTGCCCGGCGACCCCTCCGGAGCCGTGACATGTGGGGATGCCACCGAAAAAGGGATTCACCACGTTCATCAGCGCATAGGTGAGACCGAGCTGTCGCGCCGTGACCCGGCGCTCGGGGAAGAGATCCTCGATGAGCTGTCGCGTGGCCAAGATCGAGTTCCCGAGCGAGAGGGGGATTTGCGGCAGCGCCAGAAGGAGAAAGCCCGCCAGGATGTCCGACCATTGGGGAACATGAACCTTCGGCAGACCGAAGCCGATGCTCTGAACGAGGGCGGAGGCGGGGATCTTGAACGCGAAGCTATAGGCGAAGCCGATCAGAACAAGCAGCAGCGCCACCGGATATCGCCGATTCCCCAACAGGACGAGCGTGAGGCCGAACCCCACAATGGCGAGCACATATCCGGGAAGGCCGTCAGCCAGCGCGTATTCCCGCAGAGCGAGCATCGCCAGTTGCAGGCCAAGCCCAAATTGAATCCCGCGCACGACGCTCTTGGGGATGGCCCGCGCCAGCCAATCCATGAGACCCGAGAGAGACAGAAACAGCATGATGATGCCGATGGCCAAACCGGCCCCATAAAGGACAGAGCCGCCGAGCTTCTGCGTGATCACAATAGCGGCCATCGCCTTGAGCGGCTGCACCGGCATCGGGAGGCGATACCGCAATCCTGTCAGGATCTGCATGAGGCCGAACATGGTGAGCACGCTCGTGCTGTCGAGATTGGCGGCGAGCGTGACGCCAACGACGAGCGGAAAATCCGTGCCCAGGTCCCCGAATGCCCCCGCCCATTCGTTGCGGTCGAAGCGAATGGGGAACGTCTTGGGCTTCGCCGTCGCGATGCTCTCCGTAGACCCCTCTCTCACTTTCGCCTACCTCGCGCCGGAAGCCGTAAGGATAAATTCGCGCGGAAGGAGTCGGCAAGGGTGAAGCGAACATGCGCGATACCCCGAGTCCATGGGCGAAGCGCGCCGTTCGCCTCTTGATGCTCATCGGCTCGAATCCTTCCGAACGATGAGACGCACCAGCTCGCGCAGCTCGCCGAGCGCATTCGGTCGAAGACGGCTCAGCGCGAGAACGTAGAGGCTTGCGCCAAGGCCCGCTTGCCACGCTAAGGCCGCCAAAGCGCTCGACGTGTGCGGAAGGACGAACTGAACGCGCACGACGATGACCCCGATGGCCATAACGAGCGTGCTCACGGCGGCGGGAGCGAGCGCGCGAAGAAAAGTGCGCATCGGCAGCGCGATGACCCGATTGGCGAGTGCATGCGAGAAGTACCAGGCCGCGGCGCTCGTGCTCGCATAGGCTAGGGCGACGCCTTCGATCCCCCACCGAAGGCCGAGCGCGATGCCGCCGACGACCGCGGGCGTGAAGAGGAGGTTCCATCGGAGCAAGACATCCGGCCGCCCTTGGGAGAGACAAAGCGGCCCGATCGTCGTCCCGATCGCCTGCAATGCGCCGACGCCACAGAGGACGCGCGCCGGAAAGACGACGCGCTCCCACTGCGGCCCGTAGAGGAGATGAATCAATTCGGGGGCGACGATCGCCATGCCGATCATCATCGGAAAGGCGACGGTGGCGATCCCCTCCACCACACGCCGATACCCGAGGCGCACCTGCTCGGAATCGGACATTCGCACGAGCGCCGGAAAGAGGGCGCGCCCGAGCGCCCATGAGATGTTTTGCAGGGGGAAGAGCAGCAGCCGATAAGCGAGCGCATAATATCCGAGCGCTTGCGCCCCCAGGAACTTCCCGATGAGCGCATTGTCCACATTTCGAGCGAGATAGTTCAAGACGTTGATCCCCACCAGGGATCGCCCGAAGCGAAACAGATCTCGAAGGGCATCGCGATCCACACTTGTGGGGCGCCCCACTTCTTGGACGGGAACGGAGATGAGCCCCCACGCCGCTATGGCCGTCGCTCCCGATGTCGCGAGCACCTGTCCCACCAGGCTCCATGCCCCCCCTCCGCGAAGCGCCAGGCCCACGGCGACCGCGCCGCCCAGCGCGAGCGCCAGAAGCTCCACCAGAGCGAGCCGCCCGAGCTGCAGCTCTCGCTGCAGGAGATTGATCGGCACCGTCGCCAGAGCGACCAGCGGGAAATTCACGGCGAGCGCCAGCGCCAGCGGCGCAAGCTGCGCATCCGCGTAAGCGGCTGCGACAAGCGGCGCGCCGAGCATCAACAGAAGCATCAACGCCAGACCGGTCGCGAGGCTTCCCCAGAAGGCAGCCGAAATGTGTGCGCGCCTGATCTCGCGCCTCTGGATCAAGGCGGGGCCGATCCCCAATTCGCCGAAGAGGCTCAAAAACCCCGTCACGACGCCGATCATCGCCAGGCGTCCGAAATCGGCCGGAGCGAGCCACCGCGCGAGAATCGCCACGACCCCAAGCTGCAGAAGCTGCTTGAGGACTTGCGCGCTCCAAGACCAGAACGCGCCGCGCGCTGCTCGGACAAAAAGCGCGGTCGTCGCGTCTCGCTTCGGAAGCTCGAACTCGGATTCGATCGCCGATTCGCGCATGTTGGGCGGAGGCGTCAGGTGCTAAGAATCGCGCGCGACGTCCACGACATCAATGCGCTTGATGACGCGCGCCGGAACGCCGACGGCGATCGAGAAGGGGGGGATGTCCCGCGTGACGACCGCGCCGGCGCCCACGATCGCGCTCCGACCGACGGTGACGCCGGGCAGAACGACGGCGTTCGCGCCGATGGTCGCGTTCTCTTCCACGACGATGTCGCCCATGTGTTTCGTCTGAAAGCGAGCCGGTCGGCTCGGATCGCGGTAGCTGTACATCTCCGAGACGAGCACGGCTCCGGCTCCGATGATGGCGAAGTCGCGGAGGATGATCTGCGCTCCGCCGCCGTGCAGGATGCATCCCCAGGCCAGCTCGACGTGATTGCCGATGACGATGCGCCCCCCCTGACGATACTCCGGCGCTTGCCCCGCGCAGTACAGCACACAGTGGTCGTGGATGATGACGTTCTCCCCGAGGATGAGCCGATCCGGCCGCACGATCGTGACATGACGGCCAAGTTGAAGGCCGGGCGCGCGCGCGCGAAGCTCATCGCGAAGCGTCTCCTCATAATACGCGCGCTCCAGATCGGCCTTCACGCGACGCCAGAGACGGAGAAGACCTCTCCAGGTCATAGGCCGTGATCCCCCTTCGCTCGAACGCCAGACCACAGGCGAGAAGCACCGGTGAGCAGGCGCTCGCGCCCCTTCGCGTAGAGGTGAGAGAGCCAATGGCCTTCGATCTCCGCCGTGTGGAAATAGAGCATCTGCGGATGGAACGATTGCTTGAAGCGCACGACGCCCGCATGGCCGCCGCTCGGATTGAAATCGTACCACTCGTAGCCCCGTTCGCAGGCATCCCGAATGGCTTCGGCGTGCACGAGGTTGCTCGGCCGATACTCGAAGAACGCCGCGACGAAGGCGCCGTGCCAATAGACGGCATGCCGATTGTGGTAGAGGACGAGTATCCCACCGACGACCACCCCGGACTTTCGCACGAGCCACAGGCGCACGCGTCGCGCATCATAGCGGCCGAGCGCGCGAAATACGGCGAACGGATAGCGGCTGGTCGCCCGTTCCCCCCACCGGCGAAGCGCCTCCTGATATACGGCGTAGTACTCCGCATAATCGTTCTCGCCCTCGGCGAGCGTCACATGCAGCCCGCTGCGCATCGCCTTTCGGATATTGCTGCGATTCCCTCGGGAGAACTGGCGCCAGATGTCCTTGAACTCGCCCGAGAGGCGCAGCGCTTGCGTGAAGAGCACCGTCGGGCGAAACGCTGCGGGAATCCCCAACGGGGCATAGGGATTACCGAACACGCGCACCCACGCCGTGCGCGGTCCGCGCAAACTCGCATAGATCGCGCGCACCTGCTCTTCGGCAAGCTCCCCTTCCGCGACGATCCCTCCGTAGACGCCCGGGAACATCGACTCGTAGCCGCACAAGAGGCCCCGAAGTCCGGCGCGGTATCGCATGAGCGGAAGAACGGCCACCGTTCCGTCCTCGAAGAGATAGGCGCGCGTTGCGATGCGAAGCTGCGGGAACGCCGCCACCATCGCTTCCGCCCAAAGCCGCGTGTGAAAGAACGTGGCATAGGGACAGCGCGCGCACACGCGATCCCACAATTCTGGCGGCGCTGGATCAAGCACCCGCATCCGAATCCCGCGAGCAGTCTCCGATTCGCGCCATTCTCCTCATGCGAGGCCGCGCCCCCTTCCTCTCACAAAGACGCGATCCCCCGCGCGGACGCTTCCGCCAGCCGAAGGCGCTCTCGCCAATCGTCGAGCACATCCGAGAGCGTCTGCTCCCACACGATATGTGGCTTCCACCCGAGCTGCCGGAGTCGTTGCGGATCCCCGACGAGCACCGGCACATCGGCGCTCCGCCATCTCCGCTCATCCACGACCACGGTGGGCGAGAGGGGGCTCAACCGGAGCAATCCGTCCAAAAGCTCCCGGATCGAACGCGCCTCTCCCGAGCACACGTTCACGACGGATGGAGATCCCGCCTCACGCTCGGAGAACATCGGCGCGCTCTTGAGCGCCAACCAGTAGGCGCGCACGGCGTCGCGGACGTCGAGGAAGTCCCGACGAACATCGAGATTCCCCACGTTGACGACAGGAGCGCGCCAACCCATTTCGGCCGCGACGATCTGCCGCGCGAAATCCGCACCGACGAAAGCCGGTGATTGACGAGGGCCGATGTGGTTGAACGAACGCACGATGACGCCGACGATCCCTTGGCGGTGATATTCGCTCCACAGGGCCTCCGCACGCGCTTTGCTCACGGCATACGGCTCAACGGGACGCACCGGATGCGCCTCCGTCACCGGCAGTTCCGTCGCGGTGACGCGCCCGTAGACGCGCGCCGTGCTCGCGAGCAGCACGTGCGCCTTTGGCGCTCGCCGCCGCACGGCCTCCAGCAGATGGCGCGTCCCCATCACGTTCACCTCATACGTCTGCTGCGGATTCGCATCCCCTTCGGGAACGGACGCGCGCGCCGCCAGATGGTAGACGTGATCGGGACGCACCTCAGCCAGGATTCGCTCCACGCGCGTCGCATCGCGGATATCGGCCTCAAAGAGCTTCACCTTCGCGCGCAGAGCACAGAGATTCTCCGCCCGAGCGAGATCGCGCACAAGGCCAACGACCTCGCACCCTTGCGCAAGCAGAAATTCCGCCAGATGCGAACCCAAAAACCCGGCAATGCCCGTAATCAATACCCGCATGAGCGCTTCGAGCCGACCCTCGGCAAGGGGGATTATACCAGCTTCCCTCTTCGCCGTTGAAACAACCCCTTGGAGAGCGCGTGATCCGGCTTCACCATGCTACTGGGGGTTCTAAGGGCTCTACGGAGTGATGCACCTCCGACTTGGCGCGCTCCAACATTTCGTGTTTCGCGAGCTGCTCGGCGACGAGCGCCAGATCGGCTTCCACCATCATCTTGATGAGCTCCTCGAATCGCACTTTCGGCGCCCATCCCAAACGGCGTCGCGCCTTCGAGGCATCGCCTACGAGCAGATTGACGTCGGCCGGCCGGAACAGGCTCGGATCCACGATGACGTAATCCCGGTAGTCCAAGCCGACGAGGCTGAAGGCCAGCTCGCACAGCTCGCGCACCGAATGGGTCTCGCCCGTCGCGATCACATAGTCATCGGGCTCATCCTGTTGGAGCATGAGCCACATCGCCTCGACGTAATCCTTCGCGTACCCCCAATCGCGCCGCGCCTCCAGATTCCCCAAGCGCAGCTCCTGCTGCAGCCCGTACTTGATGCGCGCGACGGCGTGCGTCACTTTCCGCGTCACGAACTCCAGGCCGCGCCGCGGGCTCTCGTGGTTGAAGAGGATGCCCGAGCAGGCGAACATCCCATAGGATTCGCGATAGTTGATCGTGATCCAATGGCCGTAGAGTTTGGCCACGCCATACGGGCTGCGCGGATGGAACGGCGTCCGCTCGTTCTGTGGCACCTCCGATGTCGCGCCGAACATCTCGCTGCTTGAAGCTTGGTAGAACCGAATGCGCGGGTTCACCACGCGAATCGCGTCCAGCAAGCGCGTGACGCCGAGCGCCGTGAACTCGCCGGTCAAGACCGGTTGGCTCCATGAGGCCGGCACGAACGATTGGGAGGCCAAGTTGTAGACCTCGTCCGGCTCGGCCACCTTGAGGGCATGAATCAGCGAATTTTCGTCCAGCAGATCGGCGTAGATCAGCTCGATCTTCCCCTCCAAGTGCGCGATCCGTTCCAAATTGGTCGTGCTCGTGCGCCGCACGATCCCATAGACCGTGTACCCCTTCTCCAGCAGAAATTCCGCCAGATACGAACCGTCCTGTCCGGTGATGCCCGTGATGAGCGCTCGCTTCATATCCTCCTCTCCTCGATGAGCCGGCGATCCGCTCCCCGAGCGCCGAGGTTCTCCAAGAGCGCGATGAGGAAGAGCAAGAGGAGGGCATTCGCCGTCACCTGCAGGTTAGACTCGAACGCGCTGTGGATGCCCATGCCGATGAGAGCGACGGTCACCCCAAGTGCCAACGCCCGTTCCCACCGCGCGGCGAGGCGATGCTCCGTCCGGTGCAGCGCCCGCCGGATCGCCCGCCACACGGCGATCACAAATCCGAGAAGCAGCGCGATCCCCCACACGCCCAGTTCGGCCACCAGGTGCAGATAATCGTTGTGCGCGTGCTCGACGCGAGAGAGTCCGGCCGATCGGTCGTAGCGCGTGTACGCGACCGGATACGCGCCCAATCCGACGCCCCACCAGAAGTGATCTCGGATCATGTCCCAGGTCGCTCGCCAGATCATCGGGCGATTCAAGGGATCCGAGAGCGCCGCGCTCACCCCTTCGATCGTCCGCCATCGGCTCGCGATGGGTTCGGCGCCGATCCAGAGCACGCCGAGCACAATCCCCGCGCCCACCGTCGCCGTGAGTATCGCGCCGGAACGGACGTCCCGACCCGACCCCGCATTCATCGCCCGCCACAGAAGCGGAAGCGCAAGCAGCTCCGCACCGAGCACGAGCACTCCCCCTCGCGAGCCCGTGAGCGCGATCGCCGTCCCCAGGACGAACGCCAACACGCCGCAGAGTCCCCAGCGTTCGCGCGAGACCCCTTGTGCGAGAATCAGCGCGACGGGCAGAGGGAAGAGCAGCTCCAAGAATCCAGCGGCATGATTCCGATTGACGAATGGGCCGAAGGCGATCTCCGCCGCGTCCACTTCGCGGATCCAGAGGAGCCGTCCGGTGCCGGAGAATTTCTGAATCAGGCCGACGAGCGAGAGGAGAACGCCCAGGAGCATGAGCACGACGAACGCGCCCGCCAATCGGCGCGTGCCGCGAAGCAGCTCCCGCGCTAGGCCGAAGTATCCGATCAGCAGGGCGAGCCGCCACATCGCTCGACGCGTGCCCGGCGGATCTTGAGATCCGCGAGCGCTCGCGACGAGCGCCGAGCCCGTGCCCGAGGCGTCCACCACGACGGAGGCCGCCGAGCGCACTTCCGATGTCGGACTCGGCGCTCGGGCGATCTGTATGGCTGCGACAAGCAGCGCGCCCAGCAACACGCCGTGAATCGCCGTCGGATGTATCCGCAGGGCGCGCTCCAAAACGGCTTTCACCCCCCAAAGCAACAACAGGACGAGAAGGACCGCCGTGAGCGCATGGATCGCCCACGGCTCCACCGCGCCGAACATCCACGGTGCGAGGAAGACGGCCGCGAGCAGTCCCACAAATATCAGCCGTTCAAGCGTTCGGATCATCGGACGCCCGCACGAGCGTGAACGCGTCGAACCAGACGCGCCCGCGGATGTAATCGTGGAGCGGATGCGTCGGCTCGCGGCCAAGCACCAGGTGCACCGCCCGCGTCTCAGCCGTCGTCACGAATTCCAGGCGCACGAGCGCCCACTCCTGGCTCGCCGCGAGCGATTCCCGCCGCACGCGCATTCGGTGCGCATCCTCGGCATCGGTGATTTCGATGTACAATCCGTTGGACGAGAACATCCCCTGCGTCTTGTATGCGAATTGAAGCACGTAGCGCGTCGCGGGCTCGACCACGATCTCGCGCCTGACGCCCGCATACTGCACCCCCTCGTGTCCGCGGAACTCCAGAACGAGCGAACGCGAATCTCCATATCCGACGCTCTCATCAATGCTGGCCGCAACGTCGCGCGAGGAGGTGACTTGCCAATCCAATCCCCCCTCGACGATCGGATGCGCGAAATCGCCGTTCCAGAAAGTCGTCGCGGGCTCTCGGCCGTGTTCCCGGCGCAGCCACTCGCGCCAGACGCGTTCGGCCTCCGCCCATTGCCGCGCGCGCACGAGTCCTCGCACCAAACGCCGCCCGCCTTCGCGCGCTGCGTCATCCCATCGCGGCAGCGCCCACCACAGGGCGACGGCCTCTTCCGCTCTCCCTTTCGCCAGCAGATACTCTCCGATCTTCATCGCCACCCACGAGGGACGACCTTCGGCCAAGCGCCGCAGCACGGTCGCATCCCCTTCGCGCACGTGCCAGATCAGATCGCACACATTCTCCACGACGTCCGGTGTCGCCTCCACAAGCGCCCACAGATGCCCCAGCGCGGCATCCGTTTGCCCACGGCGCAACAGGAAATTGGCATAAAGCCAGCGCGGACGAAAATGCTGCGGGGCCAGCGCGATGGCCCGCTCATACGCCCGCGCCGCGTGCTCCCACTCGCCATTGGCTTCACAAGCGCGCCCCAGCCCCATCCAGTAGCGGACGTCATAAGGAGAGAGCCGGACGGCCTGACGAAAAGACGCCACGGCTTTCGGCGGATCGAAATGCGCCGGATCGAGAAGGTAGATCATCCCCAGCTGCTCGTGCACCTCCGGCGCTGTCGGGATGAATCGCAACGCGTCTTCCAATCCTTCGACGTCTTGAAAGAGCGAAGCGAGCGCATACCCGCGAAATTCGCGCACAAGGTTGTGCGCCCCATAGCCGAGCAGCGCGAGCCAAATCACGAGAAAAAGCCCCCGCGCGCGGAGGGAAGAGAGGGGGAGGACCACTCCCGGTGACTCCGGGGAGGTCTCCGTGCGCACGCGTGGCTCAGGAAGTGCCGGATGCGATCTCCGGCGCGTTCGTTCGTTCGAGCGTCTGGACCGGAGAAGGCGCAGAGCCATCGCGCGTCACCGCTGCGGCGCTACAGGACTGACGACCTTTGATCGCTCACCACGGGCGACCGTCAGGGCCAGCGTTACGACAAGGGCCCCGATGACAAGAGCGGGAAGCACGACCTCTCGACGCGCGCGTCGTGGCTGTGGGGATTGAGGAGCGACCTGCGCGGCTCCTCCCTGCAGGAGAAGCGATTGGCCGGCCGCGAGCCGCCGCTCTTCGCCCTCGGCTTGAACCGTCACCGGATGTTCCAACGCATCCACGCGAATACCCTCTCCACGTGTGGCGACGCGATACCAATTCCCCTGTGGCGAGCGCACGAGCACGCGCCCGGAGAGCACCTCCGTCGCCTCTCGCGCGCGAACGAGGATCGTCCCTCGCACGAGTTCGATCCTCCACCTGCGATCCGCCTCTCGCACGCGCGCTTCGCTCTCCGGCAGTAGCGCCACCACTCCCGCTCCGGCTCGAAGCGCGAGGATCGCTCTCGCTTCGCGAGCCGTGCGAAGACTCCCGCCGTTGAAGACCGTGCTCCCTGAGGTCACCTTCACTCCGTTCAAGAACACCGATCCGTTGGCGATCACTTCCCCTATGGGGGCGCTTCGACCCATCGCGGAGCGGGTGGTCGTCTCGGCCTTCAGGTTCCAGGTGCGAGCCACCGAGAGCAGGAGGAGCAATACGCTGATCACCTTTCGCTTCATCTTGCGGTTGCCTCCATCATGCGCGCGGACTGTTCCTCTTCGGATCGAGCTGTCGCCGCCAGCGCTCTTCATCCCTCAGGCTACTCG
>Ga0073931_100483_pt1 | contig 12331 bp, 15 predicted proteins | sample DewCreD2012metaG_4_FD_76899 | JGI IMG/M metagenome (GOLD analysis project Ga0073931, IMG submission 76899) | Hot spring sediment bacterial and archeal communities from British Columbia, Canada, to study Microbial Dark Matter (Phase II) - Dewar... ...
GACGGGAGGCGCCTCACGGAGCTCCGGATGGGCCAGCCCCTGCCCGAGCCGGACTTCACCGCCCAGGTGCTGCCGGCGGCGAGCCTCTCCGATCTGGACCCCCTGGAGGTCCTCCGCCTCCGGCGCCTCCTCGAGGAGCGGGGGAGCTCCTTAGCCGCCCTGCCCGACCTGGAGCTCCTCTTCGCCCTGGGCCTCCTGGAGCGGGTGGAAGGGGAGGAGCGCCCCACGGTGGCGGGCCTCCTCCTCGCCGGGACGCCCCTCGCCTTAAGGCGGCTTCTCCCCCAGGCCGAGGTGAGTTACTACTACCACGAGGGGGAGGAGGGCTACCGCTTCCGGGAGGACCTCCTCCGGCCCATCCCCGCCCTTTTGGAGAGGCTTCGCGACCTGATCCAGGCCCGGAACCGGGTGTGCTACCTCACCGTGGGCCTCTTCCGGATAGAGATCTGGGACTTTGACCAGGAGGTCTACCGCGAGGCCCTTTTGAACGCCTTGGTCCACCGTGACTGGCAGAGCCTGGACGCCATCCAGGTCCACCACCACCGGGACCGCCTGGAGGTCTCCAACCCCGGCGGCTTCCCCCCGGGGATCACCCCGGAAAACGTCCTCCGCCACCCCCCCAAGCGGCGGAACCCCCGCCTGGCCGAGGCCCTCTACCGCCTGGGCTACGTGGAGCGGGCGGGGAGCGGGGTGGACAAGATGTACCGACTCCTCCTCAAGCACGGCAAGGAGCCCCCGGAGTACCGCCTCTACCCCGAGGCCCTGACCCTGGTCCTCTACAACCCCGAGCTGGACGAGGCCTTCGTGCGGGAGCTCGCCGAGGCTCAGGAGCGCCTCGGGGCCTTCAGCCTGGACCACCTGATCGCCGTGGCCCACCTGCGCCGGGTGGGGGAGGCCTCCTTGGAGGAGCTTTCCCGGGCCCTCCAGCTCCCCGAGGAGGCCTCGCGCCGGGTCCTCGCCCGCATGGAAAGGATGGGGCTGGTGCGGCGGGAGGGGGGCCGGTACCACCTGGCCCGCAAAGACCCCCTGGCGGAGCGGGCCCTGGCCCTCCTGGAGGTGCCGCGGCGCCGCCTCGAGGTGGAAAGGGCCCTCGGGCTTTCCCGAAAAGGCGCCCTGAGCCTCCTGGGCCGCCTGATCCGGGAAGGGCGGGTGGAGCGGCTGGGCCGGGGAGCGGCCACCTGGTACCGGAGGCGGTGATGCTCCACCTGGTCCTCTACCAGCCCGAGATCCCCCAGAACGCCGGAAACATCGCCCGCACCGCCTTGGCCTTGGGATCCACCCTCCACCTCATCCATCCCCTGGGCTTCCTCCTCTCTAGCCCCAAGCTCCGGCGGGCGGGCCTGGACTACTGGCCCCGCGTGGACCTCCGGGTCCACGGCTCCTTTGAGGCCTTCCTGGAGGGCCTGCCCCCGGGGGCGAGGGTGTGGGCCTTCACCGCCCGGGGGGAGACCTCCCTCTACCAGGCCCGCTTCCGGGAGGGGGACTACCTCCTCTTCGGCCCCGAGACCCGGGGGCTTCCCGAGGAGGTCCTCGCCCGGTTTCCCACCCTAAGGATCCCCATGCCGGGGCCGGTGCGCTCCCTGAACCTGGCGGTGGCCGTGGGCGTGGCCGCCTACGAGGCCTACCGCCAGCTCAGGGAAGCCCGATGAGGGCGTAGCCCTGGGCGTGGACCACCTCCACGCCCAGGGGAGTGCGGTGCCGCCTCTCGGGGTTCGCCCCGAGGAGGGGGGTGTGGCCGTGGACGTGGAGCCTGGGGCGGAAGAGGCGGTGGAAGAGGAGGAAGGCGGAGGCCCCCCGGTGGGCGAAGTCCTCCCCGGCCGTGGGCCCCGGGGGCGGGGCGTGGGTGAGGAGGACGTCCACCCCGTGGCCCGTTAGAAGCCTCCGGGGGAAGGCTACGGGGAAGGGCTTCAGGGCCAGGTGGAAGAGCTCCCCCGGGGCGAGCTGCCCCTCCCCCTCCGGTAGCGGGGAACGCCCCCGATGCCGTAGAGGAGGAGCCCTCGGTGGCGGAAAAGCCGGCCGTGGAGGTTGACCACCCCCCCGGGCCGCTTCCGCCTTCCCTCCTCCCACACCCACTCCTCCCCGTGGTTTCCGGGCACGAAGAGGACGGGCACCCGGACCTTGGCGGCCACGTACTCCAGGTACGCCCCGGGCAGGTCCCCCGCCGCCAGGACCAGGTCAAAGGGGGGAAGGTTTTCGGGAAAGCGGGGGGAGTAGATGTGGGGGTGGACCTGGTCGGAGAGAAGGAGGAGGCGCGCGCTTCCCCCTCATTCTGCCAGAATGGGGGCGTGAAGGCCTACTCCACGGCCCACCTCTCCCTGGACCTGCCCGAGGGGCACCCCTTCCCCCTCTACAAGTACCGGGGGGTGGCCGAGGCCCTGAAGGGCCTCCTCCCCGTCCTCCCCGCTCCCGAGGCCCCCCGGGAGGCCCTCTCCCTGGCCCACGACCCCGCCTACCTGGAAAGGCTTTTCCGGGAGGGGCTTTCCCGGGCGGAGTCCCTTAGGCTCGGCCTCCCCTTTACCCCCTCCCTCCTCCGAAGGGCCCTCCACGCCGCGGGGGGAACCCTCCTCGCGGCGGAGGACGCCCTAAGGGAGGGCCTCGGCCTCAACCTCGCCGGGGGCACCCACCACGCCTTCCCCGACCGGGCCGAAGGGTACAGCCTCTTCAACGACGTGGCCGTGGCCGTGCGCTGGCTCAGGGCCGGGGGCTTTTCGGGGAGGGTGCTGGTGGTGGACCTGGACGCCCACCAGGGGAACGGCACGGCGGTCTTCTTCCGGGGGGACCCTTCCGTCTTCACCCTCTCCCTCCACGGGGAGCGGAACTACCCCCTGAAGAAGGAGGAGAGCGACCTGGACGTGGGCCTGCCGGACGGGGTGGGGGACGAGGCCTACCTGAGGGCCCTGGACGAGGCCCTGGAGCGGACCCAAAGCTTCCGCCCCGACCTCGTCTTCTACAACGCCGGGGTGGACGTCCTGCGGGGGGACCGCTTCGGGAGGCTTGCCCTCTCCCTGGAGGGGGTAAGGCAGCGGGACCAAAGGGTCTTCGCCCTGGTCAAGCGGCTCGGGGTCCCCCTGGTGGTGGTCATGGGCGGGGGGTACAACCGCGACCCCCGCCTCACCGTGGAGGCCCACGCCGGAACCTACCGGCTGGCCCTGAGCTCCTTGGCGTAGGTGGCCACGGCCTCCTCGAGGCTGAAGCCCAGGTTGCGGTAGAGTTCCAGGGCCCCGGTTTCGTGGTCGTGGGCCCGGACCCGGAGAAGGTCCGCCCCCTTCGTTCGGGCGAGCCGCGCCGCCTCGGAGAGGAGGGTTCTCCCGATCCCCCGCCCCCGGGCCTCGGGGACGACCCCGATGTAGGCCACGCTCGCCTCCCTCCCCTCCAGCTCCAGCTCGGCCATCCCCACGGGGCGGCCCTCCCGGTAGGCCACCAGGAGGTGCACGGCCGGGTCCTGGAAGTGCTCCTCAAGCTCCTCGTCCGTCCACTTGAGCCTCAGGGCCCAACCCTCCTCGCTTTCCCGGTAGAGCTCCCGGTAGACCTCGGCCCCCGGGAAGCCCTCCTCCACCCGCACGCCTTCTGGAACGGGGTAGTCCAGGCCCTCGGGCCGCTTCACGAAGAAGTAGGTGAGGTGGAGGAGGCCGTACCCCGCCTCCTCCAGGGCCTTGCGCAGGGCCTGGTTCTCCTCGCGGGGGAAGGCGTAGAGCCTCTCCAGGCTAAGCCCTCGGGCCCGCTCCTCGGCGGCCTTCAGGAGGGAGGGGAGGTCCTCCCTCCGGTAGGCCAGGGGGCCCTCCAGGGCCGCCCCGTCCCAGAAGGGGTAGAGGCCCACGTAGCCCGCCACCTCCCCGTCCCGCACCAGGACCAGGCCGTCCTCCAGCTCCTCGGCCAGGCCCTCGAGGTCCCGGGCCTCCGGGGCGAGAACCCCCCGCTCGGGGCTTTGGTCCATGTGGTGGAGGAGTCTGAGGAGCCCCGGGAGGTCGCTCCTGGCCAGGGGCCGGATCATGCCCTCAGTCTAACCCCAGGTTCAGGGCCTTCACCACCCCCTCCTCCCCGTAGAAGTCCACCACCGAGAGCCTGGCGTAGTCCTGCTCCACCCGCAGGCCCTCCTCGGGGGGAAGGGGCAGGGCGAGGCTCAGGGCGGCCCGGTTCAGGGTGCAGTTGCCCACGAGGAGGAGGGCCTGCCCGGTGTGCCGCGCGAGGAGGCCCTTCACCGCCCCCTTTCCCCGCGCCCAGGCCTTTAGGAGGCTTTCCCCTTGGGGCGGGGCGAAGCCCGCCTCGTCCGCCACCCAGGCCGCCACCTCCTCGGGGAAGCGGGCCTCCACCTCGGCGAAGGAAAGCCCCTCCCAGGCTCCCCAGGCCCTCTCCCGAAGCTCGGGGAAAAGGGTGTAAGGCACCCCCAAGGCCCCGGCGAGGAGCCCGGCCGCCTCGGCCTCCGCCAGGCTGTCGGCGGCGTAGACGTGGGCGATGGGAAAGCGCCTTAGAAGGGGGAGGAGGGCGAGGAGGGCCTCCCGGCCCTCGGGGGCGAGGGGAAGCCCGGGGTGGCTGTAGAGGAGGTGGTGCGGGTTTTCCACCGGGCCCGCCCGGGTGAGGAGCAGGGTGGTCTTCGGGTGCGGTCCCCGGAGGAAGTGGCCGAGGAGGCCCATGGCCCTAGAATACGGGGGTGGAGCGGTGGGTCATCGTGAACCCCGCCGCGGATCGCGGCAAGGTGGGCAGGCTCTCCGGGGCCATCCTCAAGGCGGCCCGGGAGCGGGGGGCGAGGGCCTTCCTCACCGAGGGTCCCGGCCACGCCACGGAGCTCGCCCGCCAGGCCCCCGAGGGGGCCCGGGTGGTGGCCGTGGGCGGGGACGGGACGGTCCACGAGACCCTTAGGGGCCTCTTCGGCACGAGGAAGGTCCTGGGGGTGGTGCCCATCGGGAGCGGCAACGATTTCGCCCGCATGCTGAGCCTTAGAGGCCTATCCTGGCCTCAGGCCCTGGAGCTCGCCCTCTTCGCCCCGGAGGAGGCCATAGACCTGGGCCTGGTGAACGGGGAGCCCTTCGGGGCCTCCTTAGGGATAGGCTTTGACGCCCTGGTGGCCCAAAGGGCCCTCTCCGCCCCCCCTTTCCTCCGGGGAATGCCCCGCTACCTCTACGCCCTCTTCGCCGTCCTCAAGGACCTGAGGCTTCCCGAGGGCCGGGTGGTGGTGGACGGGGCCGAGGTCCACCGGGGGGAAATGCTCCTCCTTGCCGCCATGAACGGGCCCATGTACGGCGGGGGCATCCCCATCGCTCCCATGGCCGATCCCCGGGACGGCCTCCTGGCCTTGGTCCTTGCCCGGAAGTTCTCCCGCTTCGGGGTGGCCCTCATCCTTCCCCGCCTCCTCCTGGGGCGCCACCTGGGCCATCCCCAGATCCTGGCCCTTGCCGGGCGGGAGGTGGTGGTGGAGTTCGCCCAGCCCGTCCCCGCCCACGCCGACGGAGAACTCCTCCCGGAGGCTTCGGTCTACCGGGCCGAGGTGCGGCCCTTGGGCCTGAGGGTGGTGGGGGGCCGGGCCGGCGTCCAGAAGGGGGTGCTTTCGCCTAGGCCTGCAGGGGCCTAGAGGGCTTCTTCCAGGCGGTGAAGGAGTTCCTGGAAACGCTTCAGGGCCTTAGGCAACTCGGCGTAGATGCGCTCGGCCAAGGCCTCGTCGTAGGTGTGGCTCGTGAGGTTGCGCAGCTCCAGCATCCCCAGCCAGAAGGGGTCCTCGGGGAGGAAGCCCACCTGGAAGGCTCCCCGGATGGCCGAACGGGGGGAGCGGGCCTCGAGGCCCTGGAGTTCCAGAAAGGTTTTGAGGGTCTTCCAGGCCAGCTCAAAGGTGAACTCAAACCGCTGGATGGCCGAGCCCCGGACGAACTCGTCCTTGGGCCTTTCCAAGGCGCCCTTTAGCCGCTCCACCGCCCGGGCCAGGGAGGCCGTCTGCACCCTAAGCTTCTCTTCCCTCGTCAAGAAGGATCCCTTCCCTTTCCACCACCTCCTTGAGCCCCGGGGCCCAGGAGAGCTCCACCAGGTCCAGGGGCTGGAGGATGGGCAGGCCTTCCAGGGCCTCCCTAAGCTCCGCCAGGGTGGCGAGGTCCAGAGGAGGGTCGGCGAGGAGGGCCAGGTCGTAGTCCGAGCGGGGACTCCCTTCCTTCCTCGCCCGGGAACCGAAGAGGTAGAGGCGGTAGCGCCGCCCCTTGAGCCGCGTGCGCACCCGGCGCTTCACCTCCTCTAGGACCTCGCCTTCCGTCACAGGCCCATTCTACCCGCGTATATACTTAGGCCATGCGCGGCCTCTCCCAAAGAGTCCGGGCCCTGAAGCCCTCGGCCACGGTGGCGGTGAACGCCAAGGCCCTCGAGCTCAGGCGGAAGGGGGTGGACCTGGTGGCCCTCACCGCCGGCGAGCCGGACTTTGACACCCCCGAGCACGTGAAGGAGGCGGCGAGGCGGGCCCTGGCCCAGGGCAAGACCAAGTACGCCCCCCCGGCGGGCATCCCCGAGCTCCGGGAGGCCCTGGCGGAGAAGTTCCGCCGGGAAAACGGCCTGGAGGTCACCCCTGAGGAGACCCTCGTCACCGTGGGGGGGAAGCAGGCCCTCTTCAACCTCTTCCAGGCCCTCCTGGACCCCGGGGACGAGGTCATCCTCCTCCGCCCCTACTGGGTGAGCTACCCGGAGATGGTGCGCCTGGCGGGCGGGGTGCCCGTGGAGGTGGAGACCCTCCCCGAGGAGGGCTTCGTCCCCGACCCCGAAAGGGTCCGGCGGGCCATCACCCCCCGCACCAAGGTCCTCGTGGTCAACTCCCCCAACAACCCCACGGGGGCCGTCTACCCCGAGGAGGTCCTAAAGGCCCTGGCGGAACTCGCCCTGGAGCACGACTTCTATCTGGTTTCCGACGAGATCTACGAGCACCTCATCTACGAGGGGGCCCACTTCTCCCCCGGGCGCGTGGCCCCCGAGCACACCCTCACCGTGAACGGGGCGGCCAAGGCCTTCGCTATGACGGGCTGGCGCATCGGCTACGCCTGCGGGCCCAAGGCGGTGATCCGGGCCATGGCCGACATCTCCAGCCAGTCCACCACGAGCCCCGACACCATCGCCCAGTGGGCGGCCCTGGAGGCCCTCACGAACCTCGAGGCCTCCCGCGCCTTCGTGGAGATGGCCCGCGAGGCCTACCGCAGGCGGCGGGACCTGCTCCTTGAGGGCCTTCACGGGATCGGCCTGAGGGCGGTACGCCCCAGCGGGGCCTTCTACGTGCTCATGGACACCTCTCCCTTCGCCGCGGACGAGGTCAAGGCGGCGGAGCGGCTTCTGGAGGCGGGGGTGGCCGTGGTCCCCGGCACGGACTTCGCCGCCTTTGGCCACGTGCGCCTCTCCTACGCCACGGGGGAGGACAACCTCAGGAAGGCCCTGGAGCGCTTCGCCCGGGTCCTCGAGGCCCGGGCTCAGTAGCGGCGCCGCCGCCTGGGGCTCAGGAGGAGGAGAAGGGCTCCCAGCGTCACGCACGCGTCCGCCAGGTTGAAGACGGGGAAGTGAGCGATGAGGGGGAGGTTCGTCCCCAGGTCCAGGTAGTCCACCACCCACCCCCGGCCCAGGCGGTCTATGCCGTTTCCCAGGGCGCCGGCCGCCACCAGGGAGAGGCCCAGGGTCCACCCCAGGGGGTAGCGGCGGTAGCCCAGGAGGTAGAGGAGGAACCCCCCCACCAGGAGGCTCATCCAGCCCAAAAGGGAGGCCTGGCCCTGGAAGAGGCCGAAGCCCGCCCCCGTGTTCCGCACCAGGGTGAGGTAGAGGAGGTCCCCGAGAAGGGGCCTTGGGATGGGGGAGAGGTGCTCCAGGGCCCAAAGCTTCAGGATCTGGTCCAGGGCCAGGAGGAGGGGTACGAGCACCGTGGGCATCCCCGAGAGTCTACCCTATGCTATACTCCTAAGGGTTTGCCTTCGGGCACGGGAGGGTGCGATGTCCAAGGTGTGCGAGCTGAGCGGAAAGCGGCCCATCGTGGCCAACTCCATTGAGCGAAGGGGCAAGGCGAAGCGGGAAGGGGGCGTGGGCCGGAAGACCACGGGCATCTCCAAGCGCCGCCAGTACCCCAACCTGCAGAGGGTGCGGGTCAAGGTGGCGGGCCAGGAGGTCACCTTCCGCGTGGCCACGAGCCACATCCCCAAGCTCTACGAGCTTCTAGAAAGGGCTAAGGGCTTGAAGCTGGAAGGCCTTTCCGCCAAGGAGGTGAAGCGGGAGCTCCTGAAGCTTCTCTAGGGCGGGAGGAAGGGGGCCTGGGGAGGCCTTCCTCCCTGGGCTCTCCCTTACACTTGGGCTATGAACCCGAAGCCGGGGCACTACCTCCTCCTGGTCCTCGCCCTTTACGCCCTGGTGGTGACCCTGGGCTTCGCCGTGAGGGGCAGGCAGCTCGCCGCTTTGCGCCAAGAGGTGCGTCTCCTGGAAAGGAAGGCCGCCCTGGCCCCGGAGGGGTACCGGCTTCCCCTCCCCGGGGCCTGCCTGCCCTCCCGCCCGGAGGACCTGCCCAACGCCCCCCGCCCCTACCGCAAGGGGGTGAGCGCGGGCTTCGTCTTTCGGCCATGGGAGGCCTGCGTCCCCGTGGTCCTGGGGACGGGCGTGGTGGCGGTGGCCCCGGGGGAGGTGGTCCGGGTGGACCAGGCCTACCAGGAGCTGGCCCCGGAGGCCTACAGGGCCCTGATGGAAAGGGTAAAGGAGGGGGCTTCCCCGGAGGACCTGGACCGCCTGAAGGGCCTCCAGGTCTGGATCCGCCACCCGGACGGACGCACCTCCGTTTACGCCCACCTCAAGGCCCCTTACCGGGGCCTTAGGGTGGGGCAGCGGGTGGCCCGGGGGGACCCCGTGGGCTACGTGGGGAACACGGCCCTCCAGGGCGGCCCGCCCCGCCTCCTCCTGGAGATCTGGGAGGGGCCTCCCGGGCGCAGCCCCTTCCTCTTCCAGGGGCTCTCCCAGGAGGAGCTTTTGCGCAAGGCCCGGGCCTTTTTCGGCTTAGAATAGCCCCATGCGCCAGGCCTTCGTCCAGGTTTGGCAGAACCCCTACGTGCGGGTATTGGTCTACCTCCTCCTCTTCTACCTGGCCTACCGCTTCCTGGTCCGGGTCTGGCCCGCTCTCTCCGTCCTCCTCGCCGCCTTCGCCTTCGCCTACCTCACCCATCCCGTGGTGCGCTTCCTGGAGGCGAGGAGGTTGCCCCGAGTCCTGGGGGTGGTCCTGGTCTACGGGGGGCTTGGCCTCTTTTTGGGCCTGGCCTCCTTCCTCACCGCCCAGACGGTGCTGGAGCTTTCCCGCCTGGCCCAGGAGCTTCCCCGGCTCTTGGATCCTTTCCTGGCCTGGCTGGCGGGTCTTCCCGACCGGATCCGGGCCGTGCCCGTGCCAGAGAGCCTGAGGCCCATCCTAGGGGAGGTGAGCCGCAACCTCCAGGGGCTTTTGCAAAGCTTTCTGGAGACCCTGGTGCGCCTGGCGCAGGGGCTTCTCTCCCAGGGAGGGAACCTCCTCGGCTTCTTCGCCTCCCTGGTGGGCGGGGTCTTCCAGCTCCTCACGGCCCTGACGCTTTCCATCTACTTCCTCTACGACCTTCCCCGCCTGGGGCGGGCGGCCCTACTGGCCTTTCCCGAGCCCTACCAGCCCCTGGTAGGGGAGCTTGCGGCCAAGCTGGACCGGAGCGTGGGAGGGTACGTCCGGGGCCAGCTCCTGGTGGCTCTCTTCGTGGGCGCCTTCGTGGGGGTGGGGCTCTCCTTGGTGGGGGTCCCCCTGGCGGCGAGCCTGGGGTTTCTGGCCGGGGCCTTCAACCTCATCCCCTTCGTGGGCGTGATCGTCTCCGGGGTTCCCGCCCTCCTCCTGGCCGCCACCGGGGGCTGGCTGAAGGTGCTCCTCGCCTTCCTCGTCCTCTGGCTCGCCAACCAGCTGGAGGGCAACCTCCTGGGCCCCCTCATCGTGGGCCGGGCCACCAGGCTCCACCCGGTGACCGCCATCGCCGCCATCCTGGTGGGGGCGAGCCTCTTCGGCCTCTGGGGAGCCCTTCTGGGGGTGCCCGCCGCTGCCTTTCTCAAGCTCCTCCTGGAGGACTACTACCGAAAAAGCCGCTTCTACCGGGAGGGTTAGCCGGGAAGGTGGCCGCCTCGGACCAGGGCCTCCCGGAACCAGGTGGGCACCGCCTTGCCGAAGCGCCTTTCCGCAAAAGCCAGGGCGAAGGTCCCGAAGCACCCCTGCCGGATGGCGGCCCGGGCCCCCTCGAGGAGCCGGTGGAGGTAGCGGAGGTTATGGAGGGAGAGGAGGATCCCCCCGAGCATCTCGCCCGCGCGGACCAGGTGGGCGAGGTAGGCGCGGCTAAAGGTCCGGCAGGCGTAGCAGTCGCACCCCTCCTCCAGGGGCCCCCTGTCCTCGAGGAAGCGGGCGTTTTTCAGGTTGAGCCGTCCCTCGGGGACGAGGGCGCTCCCGAAGCGGCCCGTCCGGGTGGGGTAGACGCAGTCAAAAAGGTCCACCCCCAGGGCCACCGCCGCCACCAGGTCCTCGGGGTGGCCCACCCCCATGAGGTAGCGGGGGCGGCCTTCGGGGAAGAGGGCGGTGGAGAGGTCCACCATGGCGAACATGGCCTCCTTGGGCTCCCCCACGGCCAGGCCGCCGATGGCGTAGCCCGGGAGGTCAAACCGCAAGGTCTCCAGGGTGGAGCGCCTCCTGAGCCCGGGGTCCGTCCCCCCCTGGGCGATGCCGAAGAGGGCCTGGTCGGTCCGGCTCTTGGCCTTGAGGCTTCGTTCCAGCCAGCGGAGGGTCCTTTCCAGGGAGGATTCCAGGTACTCCCCGGAGGAGGGGTAGGGGGGGCACTCGTCCAGGGCCATGATGAGGTCCGCCCCCAGGGCTTCCTGCACCTCCACGCTCCTTTCGGGGGTGAGCCTCACCAGGCTCCCGTCCAGGTGGCTCCGGAAGACCACCCCCTCCTCGTCCAGGCGGCGCAGGTGGCCGAGGCTCATCACCTGGAAGCCCCCGGAGTCCGTGAGCCAGGGGCCCTTCCAGCCGGCGAAGCCGTGAAGCCCCCCGAGGGCCCGCACCCTTTCGGGCCCCGGGCGCAGGAGGAGGTGGTAGGTGTTGGCTAGGAGGACCTGGCTCCCGACCTCCTCGAGGTCCCGGGGCAGGAGGCCCTTCACCGAGCCCTGGGTGCCCACGGGCATGAAGAGGGGGGTCTCCACCGCCCCGTGGGGGGTAAAAAGCCTTCCCACCCGGGCCCTTCCCGCGCGGGCCTCCACCTGGAAGCGGAAGGGGTCCATCAGGCCTTCGGGGCGAAGCGGGTTTTGACGTAGTCCTCCACGAGGGCGAGGAACTCCTCGGCAATCCTCTCCCCCTTGAGGATGGTGAGGAGCTTGCCGTCGGCGTAGACGGGGGCCTTGGGCTCCTCCCCCGCCCCTGGGAGGGAGATGCCGATGTGGGCGTGCTTGCTCTCCCCGGGGCCGTTGACCACGCAGCCCATCACCGCCACCTTGAGCCCCTCCACCCCGGGGTAGCGGGTCCTCCACTCGGGAAGCCTCTCCTTGAGTCGGCGGGAGACCTCCTCGGCGAGCTTCTGGAAGAAGGTGCTGGTGGTGCGGCCGCACCCCGGGCAGCTCGTCACCTCGGGGGCGAAGGCGCGAAGCCCCAGGGCCTGGAGGATCTCCTGGGCCACCTCCACCTCCTTGGTGCGGGGCTCCCCTGGGGCCGGGGTGAGGGAGACGCGGATGGTGTCCCCGATGCCCTCCAGGAGGAGGGGGGCTAAGGCGGCGGCCGAGGCCACGATCCCCTTCACCCCCATCCCCGCCTCGGTGAGGCCGAGGTGGAGGGGGGCTGGGGTACGACGGGCGAGCTCCCGGTAGACCCATACCAGGTCCTTAGGCTTGGACACCTTGGCGGAGAGGACGATCCTGTCCTCCCCGAGGCCCATCTCCAAAGCGGCCTCGTAGGAGCGGACGGCGCTTTCCACCAGGGCCTCGAGGACCACCTCGTGGGCCTCCTTGGGCTCGGGGCGCCTGGCGTTTTGGTCCATGAGTTCCGTGAGGAGGGCAGGGTCCAGGCTTCCCCAGTTGGCCCCGATCCTCACGGGCTTGCCCAGGTCCATGGCGATCCGCACCATCTCGGCGAAGTGCTCGTCCTTGTGCCGCCCCCGGCCCAGGGTGCCCGGGTTGATGCGGAGCTTGTCCAGGGCCTCGGCCATCCGGGGGTGCTTGCGGAGGAGGAGGTGGCCGTTGAAGTGGAAGTCGCCCACCAGGGGCACCTCCACCCCTAGGGAAAGGAGCCTCTCCTTGATCTCGGGGACGGCCCGGGCCGCCTCCTCGTCGTTCACCGTGATGCGGACGATCTCGCTCCCCGCCCGGTGGAGGT
>Ga0073931_100509_pt1 | contig 11653 bp, 9 predicted proteins | sample DewCreD2012metaG_4_FD_76899 | JGI IMG/M metagenome (GOLD analysis project Ga0073931, IMG submission 76899) | Hot spring sediment bacterial and archeal communities from British Columbia, Canada, to study Microbial Dark Matter (Phase II) - Dewar... ...
GGTTGTGGAATGATTATAAGGGATCCAAGGCCAGATCCCGAGGAGCTGGCCAGAGCATCTAGATCCTCCCTAGGCCTTATCCCCGCAGACATTATTCTATCAAGGGTCTCTCTAGTAGATGTATGGAGCCTCAGGGTTGTTGAGAACGTTGATATAGCTATCAAGGGCAGGATAATATCCTGTGTTGGTAGGTGCATAAGATCCAGAAGCTCTTCGACTAAGGAGATAGATCTCCATGGTAAATATATTGCGCCAGGCCTTATAGATCCGCACACCCATATAGAGAGCACATATCTAAGACCCAGCGAGTTCTCAAAAGCCGTGATGGCTAGGGGCACGACAACGGTCTTTGCAGATCCCCACGAGATAGCTAATGTCACCGGGGTAGCCGGGCTCGAGTACATGGCTAGAGAGCTCTCGGAATCTCTCCTCAGGGTCTTCCTGCTAGTCCCACCAAATGTGCCCGCAAGCCCCAGGTCTCCTGATCGCGGTGGGGCTTCACTAGAATATAGCGAGGTTCTCAAGATATCTGATAGCTTCTCGGGAGTTGGGGAGGTTATGGATATAGGATCCCTACTTGATGGTGTTGGGGATTATATCGACTATGTTTCTAGGATCTCTATGAAAGGAATTGTCCAGGGCCACGCGGCCGGGCTCTCAGGCGAGGATCTGGATGCCTATGCTTCTCTCGGAATGTACAACGATCACGAGGTGACGGGCTGGGAGGAGTTTTTGGAGAAGCTATCCAAGGGGTTGATCCCTATAGTGAGATATGGATCCAGCTGGAGGGATCTTGATAGGCTGTATAGAGCCATAGAGAGATACCCACAAATAGTATCGATGGCCACAGACGATATTCACGCCCTCCACATAGCTAGGGAGGGGCATATGGATAGGGCTGTGAGGAGGGCTATAGAGCTCGGTGTAGATCCTGTAAGGGCTATAGCAAGCGCAACAATAGCCCCAGCAATCCTATATGGAGTTCATAGGTGGATAGGATCCATAGCTCCTGGGAGATACGCGGATCTAGTGGTTATAGATAGTCTCGATAGGCTATACATAGAGAGCGTATACATAGAGGGAAACCTTGTGGCGAGGCATTATAGATATGTTGGTCCCGATAAAAAACCTCCGAACCCGCCGAGGGATATGGTTGATAGTATACGGGTAGGTGATATAGATAGAATAGCCCCAGAAATACCCAGAGGCTGTGAGGAAGCCGAGGTAAGGGCTATAAGGCCAATCCACGGGACAACCCTAACCAGGGAGGAGAGGATCAGCATAGATTGCAGGGGGCTAGTGGTTGGAGATCTGGGAGGAGATCTATCTCTTGTCGCTGTTGTGAACAGATATGGGAAGGGCTCGGGCTATGTTGGGCTAGCAGTAGATATAGGGATCGAGGGGGCATTAGCTTCGTCGATAGCTCATGACTCCCATAATATAATAGCTGTTGGCAGCTCCATGGGCGATATAAGAAGGGCTATAGCGTCTATAGTAGAATCAAGGGGTGGGATATCATATGCATATAAAGGGAGAGTTGAGGCTGCAGTTGTTCTAGAGATCGCTGGGCTTATGTCGAGCAAGGGCTATGAGGATGTTGCTGAGGATCTTGAGAGGCTCTTCAGAGCCCTAGAGAGTAGCGGTGTTGAGAAGCCTGAGGATATTTTGCAGGAGATACAGCTTCTAAGCCTCACAGTGATCCCGGAGATAAGGATAACAGATAGGGGGCTCTACCATGTTACTAGGAGGCAGATCATGGATCTTGTTGTAAGCTATAGAAAACCTGGAATTGAATCTTAATCTCTATCCTATCCTGATCATAATCTCTATTAATGCCTGCCATATCCTATCCCCAGCATGGTGGAGATTCTTTATAGCCCTGCCCCTTTTAACAGCCATGATCTCCTGGGAGCTCATGAGAGCCCTCCCAACAGCTATGAAAGCCCTTCTCTGAGGCTCTCTAACACCAACTATAGAGCCCTGTGCAAACTCCGATAGCTCTATAATACCTGGGGCCATAACATCTGCACCATTAAGTATTCTGGGCACCGCCCCCTGATCTACTGTAACGTGGGGTGTTGTGCACATGCCCTTGTTTAAGAGATGTATAGCCGGGATCCTATCCCCGCTATCCAGCTCTATAGCTATTGGCGTCTTGTCAGCTATATATACCCTAGCATTCTCTATATATGCTACTAAACCCTCTCTCGGCTCATCCAATGTGCACCTGAACTCCTCTTTAGAGGCCCTTGAGAGATCCTTGAGATCCTTCTTAGACATTGCATGGTATCTCATCTAGCCCCCCTTCCTCTAGCCCTTCTAGCTATTAGGGTTATGATTATCAGTGCTAGGGATATGATCTGGAGGGCTGCTAGCATTGGTATATATATAGACTCGATCCTCAATAGCCTTGCTTCGATCCCTGTTTCTCTAGATATTGATTCGCTGATCTGGGCTCTTATAGATCCTAGATCTGTGATCACAGTCGCCATGCTACCCTGGATAGATGCAACCCTCCCACTAAGGTCTCCAAGGGATGTTCTAACAATGGCAACATCTCCAGAGAGGTTTATAACCCTAGCGCCTATATCCTCGACCCTAACTCTAACGCTGCCGAGACTTGTTGAGAGGGTTGCTATGTCCCCATCTAGTCTCTCTATGGATGCATTTATGCTCCTCAGATCAAGTCTAAGAGATCCTATAGACGTGTTTAGAACAGCCAATCCGTTTTCCACAGAGACTAGCCTGGCTCCGAGGGCTGCTAGCATCGATGATATATTTGAGAAGCCGGTGGATATCTGGCTAGATATGCTCTGGAGAACAGTGTTAGGAGCTATAGATATGCTCTTGCTAGCTATTATGAGCCCGGTTGTTGGATCAAATATATTTATTGTTATATTACCCGGTGGGAGGGATGATAGATCTATATATGCTCTGAAGCTCCCATCCTGGTCTGTTATGATCTCCTTATTAAGGATCATATCCCCAACAGCTACACCAAACCTAGCCTCTCTAGGCATTCCGCGTCCCCTGATCTCTATGATTCCTGAGTATCCTGCCTCAAGGCTCTGGGGGGCTATATCTATTGACGGTGATCCCCTGCCTGAGATGAATGCTATATAGATATCCTGGTTTAGGGCCGCATTCCTATACGCCCCTGGTACGAACGCTAGAGATCCCCTCCGGCTATCAGTCCATACTATATAGACATTATCATCGCTAACAGCAATCCCGAAGTAGTCGCCTATAAAGAACGGGATCCCGTACATTGGGTTTATGGTTATATCTGTAACCCTTATGTTCTTAGCAAAGGTCTCTCCACCATCTCTGGAATATGTGTAGTAGATGTCATAGCCAACACCACTTGGATCAAGCCTCTTATCGCCCCATGCTATGTGGATAGATCCGTCTGATTTTCTAACAGCAATAACAGGGAAGAATTGTGTGGCGTAGCCCTGGTCATCGTTTATCCTCTTGGGCTTGCTCCAAGTCCTTCCTCCATCTCTAGAGAGTACCAGGTATATATCCCCCATGTCAGGCCCCTCAGGGCCTGATGGGCTATCCTCATATGCTATATATATACTGCCATCAGGCCCGACAGCTGTAGCTGGTGTTGGTACGATCCATCTGAACCCATAGGTTCCAGAATAGCCTGGGAACCACCATCTGGTCTCAGTAGCTAGCACTGGCTCTGAGAATGTTTCCCCGCCATCTAGGGATCTCGTAACCCATATTCCTTGAACAACCCTCTCGCCAAATGCTCCCCTTTCTGTTTTTAGCCCGTAGAAGCTCACATAGAGCGTCCCCGTAGAATCTACTACTGGGTATGACCACTGCAGTAGTGTATCTGGATACCTACCTTCCCAGCTGACGTTGAAGGGCCCCTCAAATGTTCTACCACCATCTCTGGATCTTATGAGCTTTATGCTCAGATTAACCTGGAAGTATCCCTTGAATTCTGTGTAGGTTATATATATAATATCTCTCGACGGGTTAGAGGGATCTGGTCCCACAGCCATCCATGGCTTGTCATAGAATGCTGATGTACTATAGTTTAGAGCCCTCAGAAAGCTCCAAGTAGCTCCCCCATCCCTCGATATGGCTAGGGTTATCTCTGAGAAAGCACCTACGGAGAGGTATGATAGATATATAGTCCCATCCCTCCCAACAGCTAGGGAGGGATCGCTCAGGCTATCCCCATATGTTGCAACCATCCTTGCGGGGCCGAGCCATGTTCTCCCACCATCTAGGGATCTATACGCGGAGATCCCGACCAGATAGACTGGGTCCGAGTAGTCATGGGCTGCAACAACTATATTCCTGGGATTAGCTGGATTCACAGCGATCGAGGGCTCGTTCTCAAATGGGAAGTAATGTGGAGAATCTCTTGTAACCCTTATATTGGGGCCGAATAATATTTGTTCAGCCTGTCCAAGCCTTGGCGCCTGGATCCTTGGGATGGTAGCCTGCATTGGATACCCATTAGAACCTTTACCAAAACCCTCGCTCGACTGCTCCAGCTTTGCACCTGCGATCTCCTCCCTAAGATAGACACCCCCCGATAGGATCTTCTTAACCTCACTAGGGAGATAGATCCTATCAAAGCCAGCCGGTCTCTCCTCGCCATAGGCTAGGGGGGCTAGGCTCATGATCAGGATCAGGGCCACAGAGATCGAGAACACCGAGCTTCTCATCACGAAAACACCTCAGAAATATATGGGTAAGAATACTTAAATCCCAAGACTTTTTCTAGCTAGGAATATGGTGTTCAGGCTTCATTGGGCTTGATATTTTTGCTCAAGCCCTCTTCCCTTGGCTTCACCGCCCTCAGGATCCCTCTTCATCGGGATCCATATCACTGGGCTCAACTCGCTCGGGGTGACCCCTACCCACAGCTCCACCCTCATTGAGGCCTCTGGTTCATTGCTGTGGAGAAACCCCGCATCCTGGTTTTCTCTCCTCTCGAGGTGTTCTTAGTGGGTGTGAAGCTGTTAATGCTACCTCTGATATTCTTTTATGTATGCTCCTCTAATAGCTCCTCTCTAAGGCTCTTCCTAAATCCACTATCCCTTGGTATTATAGGGATATACGTCTCAAACCCATTATTACGATCAGCTCCCTACCCTCCTCACTGGTAGGCACAGAGCATGACCTCACAAGCCCAAGGATCATCAGCGAGCCTCTCGACATACAGGGCACTAGCTTCCATAGACTTCACCCAAGAAGCTTAACATCCACCTTTATAACAAATATGAAACCCAAAACAGCTTCAGAGCGGCTTTTATATGTGGTCTAGCAGGTTATCAATAGGGCTTCCCATGAAAAAGGCTGGGATTAGAGCTATAGATACTAGAAAAGTTAGCACGGCTGGGGATCTCGATATTAAGAGCCTGGCTAGTGAACTATGTGTGGAGAGGATCATAGCTATATCGATAGAAAACGCTAGCCAGAGTACTATTGATAGGGTTATTAGATCCCTTATTAGGGAGGGCTTATCGATATTTGCTGCAGATAACCATAGAGACACCGTCAGGCTATACATAACTAGAAGAACCAGGGCTGGGTGCCCAGAATAGGCAATAAACCTGATCCTCTAGGGTGGAGTAGGGTTTTAACTATATATTGATATGCTTAAAATTTTTATGAAAATATATTACCGAATCCCGATGTGAGAAGGCTGGGAAAACCCTGTCCGAGTATGATGGGCTTAAGATCAGCCAGAGGTTTACCGCTGGATGAATTGGGGAGGTGGTAACTACACCATTAGCTATGAAGCGATGATGATGAAAACAGTAAAACACAAGCAGGTTAGCCACCCAAGGTGTCTATTGTTTAGAGCGGGTGTCGGCGTTTTAAGGGTTCTAAATGGTAGGGCTTGTTACTTTAGTTATTGTACTATTATCTCGGCTATCATTGCGTAGTGTCCGAAGCCGCAGAGTTCTGCGCAGAGTATGTGGTATTTACCTGGTTTTTCTATTTTAACCCATAGTGTGTTAACATAGCCTGGTATTGCGTCCATTTTGAGACCTAGCTCTGGCATGAATAGGCTGTGCGCTACGTCTCTGCTTGTTATGTCGAATCTATATAGCTTGCCTCTCTCGAGGTGTAGTGTTCCCACGCTTGTGCTCCCGTTTGGGTATGTGAATCTCCAGCCGAACTGGTATGCCTCGACCTTTATCACTGTGTAGGGCTCCTCGACCTGTTTTGCTGGAGCCCAGAGTATCTCTAGGCCCTGGATTGATATCACAGCTAGGTAGGCTAATATTATTGATGTAGCAGCTATTGTTGTTATTTCTAAGATCCTGAGGATCCTCTCCCTACTCTCTTTAGAGATACTAGAGCTCATCCTCTCCACCCCTTGCCCTGAATTTTATGACGAAGAATATAAGGGTTCCTGCGAATACGCTGAAGACGCTCATAGCTAGGAGATATGTGATCTGGTGGGCTGAGTTTATTATCCTGGTCTGGGGCGATATATCTGGGTCTCTGAGAATGCCCCAGGATCCTATGTAAATGCTTATAAAGAATACTATTACTATACTTAGGATCCATAGTATATAGTCCCGCACACCCAGGATCCTATTCCTCTCCAATGCTGTGCCCAAAATAATATCTTCTGAGGGCTAATAGGATTATAGGATATAAAAACCCTCAAGCGAACATTTGTTCGGCGATGGAGTTGGTCAGCAGGGCAAGGCTCATAATAGTGAGCGGCATAGGCTGGATGTTCGATGCGATGGAGATACTGATCCTCTCATATATACTAGCATACCTAGGACAATTGCTTGGCTGGGGCCCCGCCGAAAGGAGCATAGTTATTCTGGCAAACAATCTGGGGCTCCTAGTGGGGGCAACATTGTTTGGATATCTAGCTGATCTCTATGGCAGGAAAAAGATCTTCATAGCAACCCTCCTAATATATAGCATAATGGCACCTCTACAGGGTTTTATAAAGAACCACTATGATCTAGCGGCTGTGAGATTCATAATGGGGCTAGGGCTAGGCGGAGAGCTTCCTGTAGCATCTACAATGGTCTCAGAGCTCTCCAAACCCTTGGAAAGGGGTAGGAATGTTGTGCTCCTAGAGAGCTTCTGGGCCTATGGGACTATACTTGCAGCAGCTATCTCAGCATTCTTAATTCCAAGGATCGGCTATACGACAGCGATGATCCTTCTATCCCTCACAGCACTATATGCAGCTATCCTGAGAACAGGGTTGCCAGAGCCCATGGCCAGCGATAGTGGGAAGAGGGTTTCCCTGGCTGAGCTCTTATCTAGGAATAGGAGGATTGTTCTCATATCCTGGATCTCGTGGTTCTCCATAGCCTTTGGATACTATGGCGCGTTCTTCTGGCTACCAACAATACTCTCTGGAAAGGGTCTCACACTCATAAGATCCCTTGAATATGCATTCTACATGGCTCTAGCCCAGATCCCTGGATATTTCAGCGCAGCCCTCCTAGTAGAGACTATAGGTAGGAGACCCACATTTATAGCTTACATGGCTCTCTCAGGCTTATCAGCCATAGGCTTCGCATACTCGAGAACACCTGTGGATATAATGATCTGGGGAACTATGCTCAACTTCTTCAACCTAGGGGCTTGGGGTATTATCTATGCATACACACCAGAGCTGTTTAGAGAAGGGTATAGGGCTACAGGCGTCGGATCCTCGGGATCTATCGCAAGGATCGGGATGATAATAGGCCCCATGATCCCAGCTATTCAGTCCTTCGAAACAGCTCTTGCTATATATTCAGCAACATGGATTTTGGGATCCCTCGCCGTCCTAGCAGCTCCTGAAACAAGACCTAGAGAGGCAGTTGCTAGAGCTGCATAACCCGAGCCGCCTATATTCGAGAATCCCTACAGCTCGTGTATCAGGCTCTCAGCTATAGGTGTGTTTGAATATAAGCTCCAACCATATATTATAAAAGTGGTGCCGCGGTAGTATAGCCCGGTCAGCCCTGCGCCGAGAGTATGCGGGCCTCTCGAGCCCGTGACCCGGGTTCAAATCCCGGCCGCGGCACCAAAGATCTTTACAGCTAAAGATCCTAGTTTATAAGTAAGAGATCCTCGGGATCTAACTTGTATACATGGGATCGTAGATCTTTACACGGACTGTTTACAAGAAACACGAAAGCCTCGCCCTTCAGGGCGGGGAGGAGGTCAGTCATGCACATATCCTCACTCATAATGACTCTAGTTGTCATGGGATCTGCTATAGCAATGTGGAGCGATAGCCTAAAGATAAAAACTGTCATTAATACTGGGAACGTCGATGTTGAATTTGGATCAATATCGACTAATGATCCTCCAGGAACAGCAGATCCCACATATGACAAAGACGTGGGCACATGCTACGCTGGCAAAGCAGAAATTGAGAACGAGGATAATGGGAATCCAACTGGCAACAACGATCTAGATCTAAACATAACGATTGTGAATGCATATCCAAGCTATAACTGCACAGTAACCTTCGAGGTGAAGAACACAGGCACAATACCGGTTAAAGGACCACATGTAACTACTGATGGCAACTTCAATAGCTGTTCAATAGCTGGAATGGCACATATGTGATGTGTATAGGCAACTTTACAGAGACAACGATAAACCCCGGAGAGAGTGCTTGGTTCAAGATAAGCTGCCATGTGCTACAAGCAGCAGGGGAGAATCAAATATATAAAGGCCAGATCTATCTGATGTTCCACCAGTGGAACGAGGAGTCCACAACCACGACGACACCTCCCATCCTGCAACCACAGATCAGGAAGTTCTTCACAAACAGCACAGGCGGCCAGCTACCATATGATGGGCAGAGCTTCTATGTAAACATAAGCAGTAAGGGTCCACCAGATAACAAAAAGTTCGACGGAGCTAACCCACAACACGTGGTTAATATAGTAGACTTCCAAAACGGTGGAAATGTCATTAATAGTCTCAATATAACGGATTATCTCCCAGTTGATTGGAAGGCATCGCCAAGCGGTAATAGCATAGCTATATGTAAATATACCTCGCTACCAAGCGGCTTCCCATACAACCCAGGGTGGCCGAGTCTCTCATGCACAGGAGGAACACAGCTAGCCACGATTGTTAACTACGGAGGAGGTAACTTTATCAACACATATTCCTATGGAGGGGGCACAATAATGGTTAAAATCACAACAATAGGTAGTTTTCCAGGGATAAACCAGGTGATCATGATAAACATTACAAGGATAACAATTAATCCGGGCGAACACATAGTTATCCTGATCAAAACAGAATTCGCAGGAGAAGATCAGCCATACAACCCAGGTTATTTCAACAGCGGCACAGGACCCCTGGGAAGTTACAAGCTATTCACAAATACAGCGAGAGCAGAGTGGGATAACAACTCTCTCACTGTGAGCGAGAGCTATAGAGGCTATGCTAAATAATTATAATAATATATTATTTTTAAAACTTTTTCTTTAAAACGAAGATGAATATTATAAGCATCCAAGCCAAGCATTCTCCAGCTTCATCTTTCAAAAGCTCCGAATGTCTGTTCAAAATTATACTCTTACGGAGGTAGTGATATTATAATATATCAATGATATATTATTTAATATGTATAGGGCTAGGTGTTAAGCTAAGCTTGGTAGAGGACCTTGAGGTGCGAGGGATTAAAGAGATCTTTGCCGAAGGTATCATAAAAATATGTGTAAGAGTTCCTCTTGAGAAATAGATAAGGGAGTAGTATAGAAACTGGATTGTTTATGTTCAGGCTGAAAAAGAAAACTGGGGCTAGATCTAGATAGATTTGTGCTGATAGCCAGCTATAGTTATGGTTCTCACTGCTAAAATCTGTATAGTATATTATATAATGTATTGAAGCGGCTTAGAGCTATTTATTTTACATAATAAACTACCTCAAAACATTGAAGCTCTTTCTAAACATCGGCTTAGATTGCATCATAACAGTTCTAGCAATAGCATATTCACTACAGACCCGATAGCCCACACAGCCCCATGCTCGGATTGATTTCATCAAACCACCGCTACGCCCTAGAGATCACATGATCCATTGCCTCCTAGAGTTTATAAACATATCCTGAGAATGCCTTTCTATGCTTGCCAGGATTGAGATAAAATAACCTTATTAACATAGATCTACTTAGAGCTCTTAAAGGGAATAACGATTCTATCATCTTAATTATAGCCTCATCCACTATCCAGCCTTTAACTCTGGCTCAAACCACGTTGATCTTCAGGGTATTGAGAGGTATTCTCCTGGCTTCAGTGTTATCCTTAAGGTTTTTGATTGATAATCTATCTTCATAAGCGTGATCTTGCACCTAGCGAATTCCTCCTGATCTTCGGCTTGATCTTCCTAGCCATCCCCTTAGATGTCTCTTCCTCCAAGGCTCGATTATGGAGTAAGCAGTTCTGATAACAGCATCAACCCAATGAAGAGGGGTTCTGAGGGCGGTGAAGCCAAGTGAGGAGGGCTTGATCAAAGATATCAAGCCCAATGAAGCCCGAACTCCTTACATCTTAATAAATAATTATGCAAAACAAGGTATTTTATAATGTAATGTTAAATTAGAAACAGCATCTCAATACCTGCTGGTATTTAAAGATCCTGATGAATTGATCCTTGATCTTCTTAACTTAGCAGGATTAAATATTCTCATAGTAATTTTATAGAGCTTTGAGTTAAATGAATATATGGGATGATATTGTGGGTGTTTCGGTGATAATTCCTAGGAGACTTGCTGAGGAAATCGCTAAGAGGGGTTTTGGTTTGGAGGAGATTGTGCTCAGTAGCCTTATTGAGAAGCTTGGTCTGGATCCTGCCGCAGCTACTGAGGTGCGCCTGGAGCTGGCTAGTAGATATCTTAGGGAGGGGGCTGAGCTTGTGGATAGAGATCCTATTCAGGCTAGTGAGAAGCTCTATAAAGCTGCTGAGGAGTGTGTGAAAGCACTAGCTATATACCTCAATCTAGGCAATATTCTGAGAGAGGTTGAGAAGAGGGGTAGATGGACTACTACAGAGCTGGAGAAAGCTGTTGAAGCTATAAGCGATAGGGTTGGCAGGTGGTTCGAAGAGGCATGGGACAGAGCATGGGCTCTCCATATATGGGGATTCCATGAGACAAAGCTAGATAGCGAGGCTGTAAAGAGGAGATTACCATATATAGAGAAGATGGTGGAAGAAGCCGAGAAGCTTGTTAGCGCCAAGTAAAATTGACGCACAATTCTATAACAGACCGGCTTTGATCATTGCTATGATCCTCTCCCCTTTCAATTCTATATAAGATCTTTTTACTGATGTCTCGAGCATTACCCCTTCATGCAGGGTAATCGCTTTTCATGATCATCGGGTTGGGGGTAGGCCGCTTTCCCGCTGGGCATCTCATAAGCATTATGCTTCAAATTTAACCCCTAACCCTTAAAGTATTATTTATAGATCTCATCATAGCTGCAAATGTCTCCTTAGAAAGTTTAAATAAAATCATTATCCCACCCTAATGGGGTATTTGTTGGGTTGCTACCCTGTCAAACTGCCTACTTTATATCATCGCATAGCTCATAATAATCAACCTTGTCCTGAGAATTAGATATTTCTCTAAGGATACTTACTGACTCGGCTAGATCTTCTCTAGATAGAGGAATGGTCTTATAT
>Ga0073931_100516_pt1 | contig 11563 bp, 7 predicted proteins | sample DewCreD2012metaG_4_FD_76899 | JGI IMG/M metagenome (GOLD analysis project Ga0073931, IMG submission 76899) | Hot spring sediment bacterial and archeal communities from British Columbia, Canada, to study Microbial Dark Matter (Phase II) - Dewar... ...
GAAACTGTCGGTTGGCAGATAGCAGTGGGCGTTGCGACAACGATAGCGTTTCGTTTTCGGTGAAGGGCGTCAACGGCGGCGATGCGGTCGCGGGTGACGGCAAGGTCAGTGTCGCCTGACAGCAAGGCTGGGTGTGGCGGGAACGGGTAAATTCGGTCAGGCTGCGCAATTAGAGTTTCCAAATCGGCGACGAAGTTGGGCAAGCGCTCAGCGGATGGGACGAGGATGAGCGTTGGATGTTGGCGGTCATACAAAATTGCTGCCAAGATGGCAGCCCACGAAGACGAAAATCCCCCCTGAACCTGCAGTTTCGCCCTTGCCTTCAAAGAGCGCTGCAGGCTTTGAACCCTTTCGCTTTCTCGCAGCCAACGGATTAATCCGTGCATAAAGGCATCAAGGCAACATCGGGTTGCCCCTGTAAACGCTTTTTGTCCTTCACCTCAACCTTACGACCTCGCCTTTAAGGTCATCGGCAATTTTAACAACGATTGCGTCGCTGCGGTGGCTCAATGATGCCCGTTCCAAAACAAACCATTCGCCGTTCCGCCCCTCGCCGACTTCTGCGGCTTTCACTTTTGGAGCGTCCTTAGCCCGCACCAAAGTCAATGTGGTCGCTTCAATTGGCAGCAGCCAAATTTGCCTTGCCTCTCTCAAGTCGGCAGCATCCGAAAACGCTGCGAAGTGTCCGTTGCCCTCGGCAATAAGTTCGCCGTCAACGAAAATTTGCCCACTTCCCTCCACAAGGAAGATGCGCCCTTTCCCGTCAAAAGCCACCATACCCGGTTGCCACGAGCCCAAACTCATCGTGATGCGTGAGGGGCAATGCGCAATGCGTCCGCGGAAAGCCGAAGCGGGCAGATGAGCGGTGAAAGTCACGGGTTTGTCGGATGCGTTGAAGAACACGAAAACGATGCCGTTTTGCAGCGGGACGGTGAAGGCGTAAATGGTGGGCAAATCGGGTTCGGTGCGGATGAACGATGCTTGCGCCTTTTCAAGGACTTGCCGATAACGCTCCCGCAAAACTTCGTCAACTTCGCTGAACTCAGGGACAATTTGCTCCCTTGAAGGTTCGCCGCTTGTCCCACTGCGGTAGACGACGCTTCCTCGTTCCGCAAAGCGTTTCAGTGCGGTCTCCGCCTCCGCTGGGATGTCAGAGACGACGCTGGGCAAGAAAACCGCTTTGATGCCGCTGAGCAATTCATCGCTGATTTGCAAATCGCTGGCGACAGCGAAGTCAACCCTCAAACTGACGAGGGTTTGGGCTGCAACAAGGGCTGCGTGCCAAACTTTTGCGCCTTCGGGCAAAAGCCGATTGCTGTCTGGGACGATGAGCAAAACTTCAGGTTTGCGCCAAACGGGTCTAAGCCGTCGCAAAATCAACGCCGCAGCCCTGTAGGCTTTCAATGCCGGTTTGGGCACATCGTCGGGATAAACCAAGCCCCAAGGGAAAACTCGGTCATCGTCATCTCGCCAGCACCAATTTTGCACCTTGCTTGCGCCCAACCCGAAAGCCAACTGCGGCAAAAAGAGCATAAGTCGCCATTGCTCTTCCTCGGTTCGTCGGATGTGGTAGCCCGTCGCGCCGAGTTCCCGTTCCCATGCTGGGTGAGTTTTGACGCCGAACTCCCCGATGTTCAACGACTTGCCGTAAAGGCGCATGTCTGTCAGTTTGAAAACGGCTGCGAAGCGGCGAAGGTCTTTGCTCGGCTCATCAAAGTAGCCGATATTGGCGATGTCCAAACCGTCAACGGTCAACCGCAAATCAATCCCACCAACTGGCGACTGGTAGTATTCGCTGGTGACGGGATGGTTAGGGTCAACGGATTTGATGGCGCTGACCAGACGCTCGTTCCACTTTCGGGTTTGCTGGACTTGCCAACGCAAATCGTTTTGCTCTGGCGTCTTCGGTCGCAGTTGGTAATCGCCGTTCAGGTAGTAAATCAACCCATCGGCGTTTTTGTAGCGCTTTGCGAACTCAGCGACGGATTGAGCCTGTCGCTCCAAAGTCGCATCGTCAACAGCGACATCGTGTCCGATGAGCAGCCCAGCCATGTAAACGATGCCAGCGCGGTGGCAGAGCCAAATCATGGCATCCAACTTTCGCCAGTCGGCTGCGCTGAACTGGTAATTTGGTGGCGTCCATTGCAGGTTCTCAAAAACTGTCAAGCCTGCGTCTTTCATCGCTTGAATTTGCCGCCACCAAAAGAGCGGGTCAGATTGAGACGGTGAGTGAAACCAGTTCGCCCAAGTGTCCGTGCCGAGCGTGAATGTGGGGCTGCCGTTGAGCCAGAAGTAGTTGTCGGCATAGCGGAAGTTCAACTTCTTGGGGAAAATCTGCCCGTCCCAGACGACGAAACCCGCTTCCGTCTCGTCAACCAAATTGCCCTTCGTGTCCGACAACCTTGCAACGATGCGGTAAAGCCCTTCTGGCAGTTTCAAGTCCTTCCACCAAGCCTTAACAGCCGCTATGTTGCCCGACTTGACCGTCACTTCGGTCTTGAATTCAGCCACCGCCTCTTTTGCGTTTTCCCGTTTCTGGGGAGAGCCCTCAAGGGGGACTTTCGTGACGATAAACTCCATTTGCCCGACGAAATCGCTGTCGCCGAAGTTGGAAACATTGACCGCAGCACCTATCGCCTCGTTTGGGCGGTAGCAAGCCAACTCGCTCTTTAGCCCGTAGGCGAAAACTCCCTGCCGCAAACTTTGCAGTAAAGGCAAGAGCACTTTCTCACCGAAACCTGGCAGCGCCGTTAATTCAACATTGTCAACGCCGAAGAAGACCCAAGTGCTACCCGCGAAGACGCCAGCGTAGTGGTGCATCATCGCGCCCGCCGTCCCGCAAATTCGCCCGAAGCGGTCGCGGGCGATGACGATAGGTCTCCAGCGGGCGGCTGCGTTCAAAACGCCGACGGCAGAGTAGCCGCTGATGCTTTGCGCCCCTTTGGCTTCCCACGACCAATCGCCTGCTTCCAACCGAACGGCATTTCGCAACGGGTAATGGGCGTCAAACATTCCCAGTTGAAGTGGCGATGTCTCCAAACCGTCTTGCGGGTTGCCGTAGCGGGTATTGATGGAAGGCGGCACCTCAATGCGCTCAACCCGAACATCATCAAAGAAAGCCGTGCCGGTTGCGTTGTAGATGCCGAAGCGAATTTCAACTCGGTCAACGCCGTAAGGAACGACGAAATCGGCGACAAATTGCTGCCAGTCGGTTGTGCCGCGAACTTGAGCGATGTCCCGCGGGTTGACCCATCGCTCACCAGAAAACGGGTAGTAAGCGAGAAAGGCGTAGCCAGTGCCTTTAACCCCTTCCGTTTTCACCCAACCAGAAATTCGCAGTCTCTCGCCAGTTTGAACCTTGACAGTTGTCCTCCAAATTTGCGAACCTGCACCTTCGGGAATTTGAACGGCTGCGCATCTTCGCCCGCTCTTAGCACCTCGTTCGGCGACGAAACACTGCTGCGGGTGAGAGCGTTCCCAACCCTCGGCGCTTCCGTCGGGCAAAACGGTTTCAAAGCCAGGGTTGACATTGAGCGGCACCATTGAGGTGGGACGAGGGACGCAGGGTGCGGGACGAAAGTTGCTGAGAGGGACATCAAAAGCGTCCCCGCCGAAGGTCAGCAAGTCTGCTCCGTTGATCAACAGCCGAAGCAAATTGCGGTGGGCTTCAACGGGAAAGTAGGGCGAGTTGGGTAGAACCAAAAGACCGATCTCGTGCTCCGCATCGGAAGGGTGAGCCTCCGAGCGAGCCACAAGTTCGTTGAATTGTTGGAATGAGACGATTTGAGGTTCGTAGCCTGCCTGTTGAAGGCAATTGGAAAGGGCTTTTGGCGATGGCGCTGCAGGGTTTTCGGGCAAGTTGGGGTCGTGCAAAATCAAGGCAATTTTGCCTTTGGCAAAAGTCGGCTCTGTGTATTGCGCCGGAACTGTTTCGCCCTTCACGACTTGGACGGCATCAAATAAGGCGACCCCGTCGGCATTGTAAAGCCCCAAGCGAACTTCAAAGTAAAAGGCTTTGGGATGGGTTATCCATGTCGCCTCAAAGCGACGCCAATCGTTCGTGCCTGCCAGTTGGGCGAAATCTCGGGCTGCCAATAAGTTGCCGTGAAAGTCAAACTCGTAAATGGCAGCATAGGCGTAACCAGCGCCTGCAACTGGCTTGACATTTTCTGTCCGCATCCAAACGCTAACGGCATATCGGGTTTCAGGTTCGGCGATGACGATTTGCCTTGCCATATCGCCGTTGAAGTTGCATTGCAGCACCCATTGCCCGTGCGGTGCGTCTGTTCGTCGCATGTTCATGGCAGCGCCGCTGAACATCCAACCGAAAAAGCCGCGCTCAAAACTTCCGTTGCGCAATTCCATTGCGTTCCCGCAAACCACCGAGATTGCCAGAAACAAACTCGCAAGCCATCGGCTCACAGAGGTCACCTCCCACGCTGCTTTTACTCGCCCACTTTGACGAGTTTGTATCGCTCGTAAATCAGCGTCACTTTTTCGCCTTCAACGAAAAATTCGGCGACAACTTTGCGGCTGTGTTGGACGGTGAAAAAGCGGGCGTAGTCGTCGGAAAGTTCTTCAGGCATGAACGGGATGCTGCTCTCAAGCAACCGACCTTTGGTTTCCAGAACCACGCCATCGCCTTTTCGGCTCACCTGCAACTTCATCGTGCCTTTGTATGTCTCGTAGCGACCGACCAGTTTCTCAAGCAATCTATCATGAAGGACGAAAGGCAATTCGTTTAGGTCTTTGCCGAGCATCGTCGCAAGGGTGACCATTCCGATTTGCGAAAGCGGATGACCGCTCGCGTTTGCCAAAACCGCAACGCCGATGCCCGCATCAGGGATGTAGCCAGCAAAAGCGGTGTGAACTAAAACCGAACCGCTGTGGGCGACTAACTTGTGACCGAGAAAGTCGGGGTAAACGCTCCAACCGAAACCGTAACCTTCGTCGCCGAAAAGAGGCGATGGCAAAGGAATTTTGGGCGTCTCCATTTGCTCAAGGCTTTCGGGCGAAATCAATTGCGTTCCACTCCACCTTCCGCGAGCCAAGTAAAACCGCAAGTAGTTGCTCAGGTCAAGGACAGTGCTGATGAGACCGCCATCGGCGGAGATGCCGAAGGGAAATCGTGAAGGAATTCGCTTGCCCTCACGGTCAATGACATAAGGCGTCGCCCAATCTGGGTCGGAAGCGACATCCTCTCGCCGAAAAGTCGTTCGGCTCATCCCTAACGGCTCTAAAATTCGCTCCTTGACAAACGCCTCGTAACTTTCGCCCGAAGCGACCTCAATGATGCGCCCGAGGAGCAAATAGCCTTCGTTCAAGTAGAAGAACCGCTCGCCGGGCTTAGCGACAGCCCAACCTTCAGCGTCGCTCATGAAGGCTTTCAAGTCGTCAACGGAAGCGATAGGCAACCAAGTTGCTTCCTCGCCGATGACATGGCGGATGAAGGCTTCAGCGTAAGCGAGGGCTGGGATGCCCGATGAGTGGGTGAGTAAGTGCCAAATTCTGACAGGTTCGCCCAAAGGGCGGAGCGTCATCGGCACAAATTTGTCAACGGGGTCGTCAAGGCTGATTTTGCCCTCCTCAACGAGCATCATGATTGCCAACGCGGTGAAGGATTTCGTGACCGAACCGATGCCGACACGAGTTTGCGGTGTCATTGCCGCTCCGCTTTCAACATCCCGAAACCCGAACCCACGAGCGTAAACGACTTCGCCATCTTTCACCGCAGCGATGCTCAGCCCCGGCAAATGCGTCTTCCGCATCTTCTCAAACACATACGCTTCCACACCTTGCCAGTCCATTGCTCACCACTCCCTTCATCACTTGCACGCTCTTTTTTGCCGATGCAGGCAACTGGTTCGTTCAACCCAGTGGGAAGGATAGCGCCGACGGCGGGGATTGAAAAAGGGGGCTGTTAACGCCGTTGGTGGCATGCGTTATAACTTTTAGCACCCCACGAAAAGGTGCCGCGGTGGCGGAACTTGGCAGACGCGCTGGCTTGAGGGGCCAGTGGGTTTAAAAGACCCGTGCGGGTTCAAATCCCGCCCGCGGCACCATTTCTTTTTCCGCCCGTAAATCTGCCCTTCCCTGCGACAAATTAGGCACCAAGCGCTATAGTGCATTGCGCCCAATCCCATCTTGCGTCGGGGCGATGAAAGTGATGGTGTATCCGAGCAAGGAAGAGTTTTTGAGGTTGGCGGAGAAGGGCAATTTAGTGCCTGTTTGGCGGGAAATCCTCGCCGACTTGGAAACGCCTGTCTCGGCTTTCTTGAAACTGGCGAGGGGCGAATTCGCCTTCCTTTTGGAAAGCGTGGAAGGAGGCGAACATGTCGCCCGCTATTCCTTCTTGGGCTTTCAACCCTTGTTGCTCTTCCGCAGTAAGGGCGATATCGTGCTGATTGAACAGGGAGGCGGTTTGCAAGTCCATCGGCTGCGCGACGGTGAAGACCCACTGCATGTCTTGAAGCGCTTGATGGCGCAATTTCGCTTCGTCGCCGTGCCCGATTTGCCCCGCTTTTGTGGTGGGTTCGTCGGTTACCTCGGCTACGACTTAGTTCGCTTCTTTGAGCGGTTGCCTGACCAGACAGGGGATGACTTGCAATTGCCCGATTGCTACTTGATGCTGGCTGGCACCGTCGTCATCTTTGACCACTTGAAGCGACGGATGCGCATCCTCCTCAATGCTTTTGTGGATGACGACCCTGAGAAAGCCTACGAGACGGCAATGGAGCACCTTCACGACATCGTTCAACGCCTTCGCATGTTCCCAATTCCTTTCCCTTACCGCTCTTCCTTTCCCGCCCCTCGCCGTGAGGTCGTCTCTAACTTCACCCGTGAAGGGTTTGAGGAAGTCGTGGAGCGGGCGAAGGAATACATCGCAGCGGGCGACATCATCCAAGTCGTCCTGTCTCAGCGCTTCCAGACGAAAGTCAATGCCCCGCCTTTTGACATCTACCGCGCCTTGCGCACTATCAACCCGTCGCCTTACATGTTCTACCTAAGTTTCGGCGACCTGAAACTCATCGGGAGTTCGCCAGAGATTTTGGTCAGTTGCTTTGGGACGAAAGTCATCACGCGCCCGTTGGCAGGGACGCGCCCACGCGGTCAAACGCCCGAGGAAGACACCGAACTGGAGCGGGAGTTGCTTGCCGACCCGAAAGAGCGCGCCGAGCACATCATGCTCGTGGATTTGGGGCGTAACGATTTGGGACGCGTTTGCAAAGTCGGGACGGTGAGGACGACAGAGTTGATGAAAGTGGAGCGTTACAGCCATGTCATGCACATCTACTCCACTGTGGAAGGCGAACTGGACACGGAGCGCTTTGATGTCTTTGATGTCCTGCGGGCGACTTTCCCTGCGGGAACGGTTTCAGGCGCCCCCAAAATTCGGGCGATGGAAATCATTGAGGAGTTGGAGCCGACCAAGCGTGGTCCTTATGCGGGCAGCGTCGGCTACTTCAGTTTCAACGGAAACATGGACATGGCGATCACCATCCGCACCATCGTCTTGAAGGGGACGACAGCATATGTGCAAGCGGGGGCAGGCATCGTCGCCGATAGCGTCCCCGAACGGGAATATCAGGAAACCGTCAACAAAGCCAAAGCCCTCCTCACCGCCATTGACCTTGCCGAGCAAGGGTTGGAGAGTTGAAAAACAGATGCCCTGCCAACGGGCTAAGGACGCTGGCGGGCGCGGGGATGAGCGGCATGATAGGTCGCCCGCAGTTGGGGCGTGACGATGTGGGTGTAGCGTTGTGTCGTCGTGATGCGGGAATGTCCCAGCAACTCTTGGATGCTCCGCAAATCTGCCCCGCCCAAAAGCAAATGGGTGGCGAAAGTGTGACGAAGTTTGTGAGGTGACAACCGACGCCCCAATAGGGTTTGGGTGTAACGCACTACCAAGCGAATGACGGTTTCTTTCCGCAACCCTTTGCCGCGACGGCTCAAAAAAAGCGTCGGGTTGCCTTGCCCTCTGTCCAACGGAAGACGCCCTTCCGCTAAGTAGCGCTGCAATGCCTCCTTCGCTGCCCGCCCCAACGGCACCAATCGCTCCTTTCCCCCTTTGCCCATCACCCGCACAAAACCCGTCTCTAAATTCACGCTGTCCGTCCGTAATGTCACCAACTCGCCGACCCGAACGCCCGTCGCATACAGCAACTCCAACATCGCATAGTCGCGCAAAAGCAATGGTGACGGTTTTTTGTCCGACAACTCCTTCAACCGTTCCAGCAATTCCCTCGCTTCCGTCACGCTCAAAAATTGGGGCAACCTTTGAGGTTGCTTTGGAGAGGGCAAATGCAAAGTGGGGTCGTGGGTGCAAAAACCTTCCCGCACCAAAAAGCGATGGAAAAGGCGAACGACGGTGAGCCGATGGCTGATGGTCGCAGGCGAAAGGCGACGACTTTGCAGCCACGCCAGATAAGCCACGATGACCTCCGTGCCCGCTTCTGTCGGGGCGATGCCTTTCGTCGCCAAAAAGTTAAGGTAGTGACGAAGTGCTTCGGCGTAAGCCTGAACCGAACTTTCCAACAACCCCCGCTCCGTCCGAAGGTAAAGGGCAAACTCTTCCACCCAGTTCTTGGGCAAATGATTACCTGCCATGCTCTCATGCCCCCGATAAATCCGCTACGACATGCATCGTTGCGTTTGTTCCGACCGAGAATCGGCTCACTGACTGCCATCGTCCTTAAGGTGTTGTGCTCATTCGTCAACGGCGCTTGACCGTTGAGCGAGCATCTGCCTCAATGCTTCATCTTGTTGCGGAGAGGGTCGTCAGCAAGCAATGCCCTCGGATGGACACTTAGCGCTTGTGCCTTCTACCTCCCAGACTTGCTTCGGCAATCATTCTAACTTGCGTCCATTAGCATGCCTGTCAGAGTCCCCCATGCTTCCTTCGTCAGGTCAAAATCTGCCATCCAACGCTGCCGTCCTAATTGGGCTAAAAGTCTTTGAGCGGGTCTTGAGAGCGTTTGGACAAACATGCTACCTTCCCCTCCACATCCCAAAAGTAGCGGTGCAGCGTTCTCGGCAAATTGTTGCGCCTCATTTACCCTCCCACTCCCGAAAGCGATTGGTGATAGGCAACCTGCGGTCTTTGCCGAAGGCGCGGTGGGTGATTTTCGGTCCTGGGGCAATCTGACGACGCTTGTATTCACTGCTGTCCACCATCCAAGCCACCCTTCGCACCGTTTCTTCCTCGTAACCCATTGCCACGATGTCGGCAACGCTGCGGTCTTCTTCTACATACGCTTGCAAGATGGCGTCCAGAAGTGGGTAGGGTGGCAACTTTTCCTGGTCAACTTGCCCGGGACGCAACTCGGCGCTGGGTGGCTTTTCAAAGACACGGCGTGGGATGATTTCCCGTCCTGCCTTCTCGTTCACATACGCCGCCAGTTCGTAAACGAGCGTCTTATAGACATCCTTGAGCACGGCGAAACCGCCTGCCGTGTCGCCGTAAAGGGTGCAATAGCCTGTGCTGCCTTCGCTCTTGTTGCCTGTCGTCAGCACCAACCAACCGAATTTGTTAGACAGCGCCATCAACATCGTCCCGCGAATGCGTGCCTGCAAATTCTCTTCGGTCACATCGGGCGGAAGCCCTCGGAACACTTCGCTCAGCGCTCGCAAGAATGCTTCAAAGACGCCTGCGATGGGAATGACCAAAAAGCGAATGCCCAAATTGCGCGCCAAAGTTTCGGCATCTTCAAGGCTGTGTTGCGACGAGTAAGGTCCTGGCATCGCCACGCCCGTCACATGCTCCCGACCCAACGCATCTACGGCGATGCAGCAAGTCAAGGAACTGTCAATGCCGCCGCTTAGCCCGACGACGGCATCCCGCATCCCGTTTTTGTGCAGGTAATCGCGGGTGCCCAATACCAGCGCCCAATAGACTTCAGCGGTGCGGGGCAAAGGCGCCTCAATGCGTGGCGCAATGGCGGGTTTGGGTTCGGCAGGCTCAAAAGGCAAAGCGACGACTTTCACCTTCACTCCATCCAACCCTTGTCCTGCAATCCCCAATCCCTGCTTATCCTGCCTTCGGCGCGGGTCATGCAAGCGAGCCCGAACGATGCCGACGAGGTCAATGTCGGCGACCAAAAAGTCTTCCGAAAACTGTTTGGCGCGAGCAAGGATTTCACCTTGCTCGTTGACGACCAAACTGGCACCATCAAAGACCAACTCATCTTGCCCACCGACCAAATTGACATAAGCGACAGCGGCAAGGTTATCGTTGGCGCGAACGCCCAACATCCGCTCCCGCCAAACCAACTTGCCCATGTGGTAGGGGGATGACGAAATGTTCAGCAGCAGATGGGCGTCACCCAGCAACGCTTCGGCACGGGCGGGACCGCCAGGATACCAGATGTCCTCGCAAATGGTGACGCCAACGCGGGCATCGTTCAGTGTCAGCACGAGTGCCTCCTCGCCCCGCTGAAAGTAGCGGAACTCGTCAAAGACGCCGTAGTTGGGCAGGTAATGTTTTCGGTAGACGGCGGCGATTTTGCCGTCATGCAAGACGGCGGCGGCATTGAACAAATCACCGTCTTCGTCCACGAAGCCGACGACCGCCACCAGCGACTTGGGCACTTGCCTTGCCAGTTCTGCCACGACCTCTTTGTTGCGGGCGACAAAGTGAGGCTTGAAGAGCAAATCTTCAGGTGGGTAGCCCGTCACCGCCAGTTCGGGAAACGCTACGATGTCCGCCCGCACTTCTTTCGCCCGTTCAATGCCTTCGGCAATCTTTTTTGCGTTGCCGTCAATGTCGCCGACCATCGCATTGATTTGGGCTAACGCAACCCGTAAAGTTCGCATTATCCTTCGCCTCCGCATGCCAAACGGTTTTGCATCGGCAGGGTCATTTGTTTTTCCGATTGCCCTCCATTTTCGTCCACCAGCCGTTGCGGCTTGAACCGACCGACCCATTCGCCTTGCTCTTTCCGTTCCTTGAAAGTTTTGCGCACAACATGCAAGGCAAGTTCCGCCATCACCCGTGCCTTTTCCTTCTCACAGTTTTGAAGGCGCTCCCGAGCGATAGCGACATAAGTTTCGCTGACATCAATGCCCAGGTAATCGCAACCCAAAAATTTCGCCGCCACAAGGGTCGTGCCGATGCCGCAGTAAGGGTCAAGCACGACACCCTTGCGCCCATCAAGAACCGAGAAGATGCATCGGGTCGGTAACTCAATCGGGAAGGGATTGGGATGGCGTTGGTCACGCTCAGGCGGAATTTCCCAAACGGAAGTGAGCAGAGCGTGACGAGGGTTGAGTTCCTCGCCGATGGTGTCACCTTCGTAGCGCGGCTTGTAGAGCCAATAGATGCGCTCGTCCACCTGCCAAAAACGCCAACCGCGAAGGTTCGCCGCAATCTTTCGATGCCAAATGATTTCCTGCCGCAAAACCCAACGAGACTTGGCAACCCATTCGTAGGGGTGGATGAGCCGCCCCCGAACCCAACGGATTTTGTGGTTGTAGAAGAGTGAGCCACCAGGTTTGGTCACCCGATAAAGTTCGTTGAGAACGGCAACCTGCTCGGCTTGGTATTCTGCTTCGTCCTTGCAATCGC
>Ga0073931_100519_pt1 | contig 11532 bp, 10 predicted proteins | sample DewCreD2012metaG_4_FD_76899 | JGI IMG/M metagenome (GOLD analysis project Ga0073931, IMG submission 76899) | Hot spring sediment bacterial and archeal communities from British Columbia, Canada, to study Microbial Dark Matter (Phase II) - Dewar... ...
ATTGAGGTCAATGGGGTGGTCAACGAGGCATGTCAGGTAGGTTTCTTCTTGTGCCTGAATCTTGCCGCCGCTGACGGGCGGAATGAGCGCCACCTCATCGCCGTCCCGAAGGGGCGTCATTTCGTCCGCATACTCGCCGTTGACGGCGAAACGGCAACGGGGCAGAAGCGCGCAAAGGGATGAGCAAATTGCTGACAGCCTTTCTCGCAGGGCAACGAGGGTGGCGCCATCGGGGAGGGTCATCTCCACTTCCTCGTTGCCCAATAGTTCACGGGCAGGACCGAAAAAACGCACTCGCACTTGCATGACTGGTCACTCCCGCCCCCAAGGGCTCCACTGAGCGAGCCCGATGCCCAACCAGCGGCGAGTTTGACGCCACCAGTGGAAGACTTGATGAAAGGGCGGGTAATGACGAAGGAAGGCAAAAGGTTGCCAAAAAACCTTCCGCTGGAGGTCGGCTTCCACACTGAACCAAGACAATGCTCGCCCGATGGCAAGGGTGGCGTAAAGCCCCCAAAACAAACTCCACAAACCATAACCTTGCAAAGCCCAGCAGATCAGTAGGGCTAACAAGCCAACGAAACTACCAACAAGGGCAGCAAAGTGGGGTTGGTCGCCGTTGAGGAGGATAGCAGGATGGTTTTGACCGGTAGCGTCTGTCAAGGCTTGGGTCGGCAAGTGACGGACGCGCATCGGCTCACCACTCAGGTGCAACAATGCCGCTGTCAATCCTCCCAACAATCCGCCGACGAAGGTCGTGAGGGGTTCTTGAATGAGGAGGTTGACGGCATAAACGGATGCCCCCAAGCCCAAAAGCAAATCCAAAACCGCTACCCTCCAAAGCATCTCCGCCGCCAGCAACACGATGGCTGCCAACACTGCCAGCGTTAAAGCAATGGGCAACACAAGCGCCAGCACCAATCCACCAATGGTCAAAAGACCCAACAGCACGACGACAGCCACCATGACCGCAGCAGCCGGCAGAAGGTAATCACCAGCGAACTCCCTGACGCTTTTCCCGACATCGCGGCGCGGCGATGCCATTCGTCCCACCTCCAAGGCAGCAAGGGTTGCAGAGTCTATAGCGCCATCGGCGGCGTGGGAACGGGTTTTGCCTCTCGCTCCCATCCTTGCCGCTTTATTCTTTGTGCTCCCTTGATTATGCCGCAGGGCAAATCATCTCATCCTATGGAGGGCATGGCTGAGGATGTTCGGAAACTCGTGGGAGAGGTCTTGTTAGCGTCGTGGCTGATAGTCGCTTGAGCAAGGGAGAGCGACCTGATGCCCCCTTCGCCTTCGCTGCTCCGCTGAAAAGCCGACGCTCTATCCAACCTTATCCTCCGCAACGAACTTAGCCGCAAAAACTATCAGCCACGAAAAAGTTCTTGTCGTGCCGACGGATCGTTTGAGGCGTGACTTTCTGAACATCCTCGGCAAGGCTTGACACCGTGCTGACCGACGAAAAATTAGCACCTTGTCGGAGCGGCTATCAGCCGTGACAGGCGACTCTCGGAGACGGCAGTGGGGTCAACATGCGCTGACCGTTCCTTCTCGCCGTTAACCGCCATTTTCAGGCATTTCTTCTCCTTCGGGGGCATCCACTAATGGCAGCAAAACTTTCCGAGGTTTGTTGCCCTCAGCAGGTCCGACGATGCCTGCTTTCTCCAACTGGTCAATCAACTTGCCCGCACGGGGGTAGCCGATTTCCAATTCCCTTTGCAGCAGCGACGCTGAAGCGTAACCTTTCCGCCGCACGATTTCCACCGCCCGCTCAAAAAGCGGGTCTTTCCTGTCCAGCCGCACGCCTAAAAACTGGACTTCTTCGTCCTCGTCGCTGTAGACATCAAACAGGTATTCGTCGGGTTCACCATATTCGTTGATGAGCACTTCCACGACCCGATGGACTTCCTGCTCGCTGACGAAAGCGCCTTGGATGCGGATGGGTTTGGGCGCATCAATGGGCTGAAAGAGCATGTCACCTCGTCCGATCAGTCGCTCCGCTCCGTTGCAGTCCAAAATCACCCGGCTGTCCGTTTGAGAGGCGACGGCGAAGGCGATGCGGGATGGGATGTTGGCTTTGATCAGTCCCGTGATGACATTGACCGACGGTCGCTGTGTGGCGACGACGAGGTGAATGCCCGTCGCCCGCGCTAACTGAGCGATGCGGCAAATCAACTTCTCAAACTCGCTTCCTCCCTGCATCATCAAATCCGCCAATTCGTCAATGACGATGACGATGTGGGGCAAGGGGTCAGCGCTCTCGTCACTTTTGACGGCTTCGTTGTAACTGTCAATGTTGCGGACGCCTCGTTCGGCGAAGAGCCGATAGCGTCGCTCCATTTCTCGGATAGCGCCTTTGAGGGCTCTGGCGGCGCCCTTAGCGTCCACGACGACGGGGTGAGCCAAATGGGGCACTCCGTTGAAAAGGGTCAACTCCACCCGCTTGGGGTCAATGAGGGACAACTTCACCTCGTCAGGGTGCGCCCGTGAAAGGATGCTGACGATGAGGGAGTTTAGGCAAACACTTTTGCCGCTGTTGGTCGCCCCACCGATGAGCAGGTGAGGCATTTTGCTCAAGTCCGCCAAGCGAGGCGAACCAGCGATGTCTTTGCCCAGGGCAAAGGTCAATTTGGATGGCGCTGTCTTGAAAGCGTCCAGTTCCAGCAACTCCCGCAACCGAACGAGGGCGATGCGTTTGTTGGGGACTTCAATGCCGATGACACTTTTGCCTGGAACAGGCGCTTCCACGCGGACATCAATGGCAGCCAGCGCCAGTGCCAAATCGTCCGCTAAGTTCTCTATCCGCTTCACCCGAATGCCCGGCGCAGGTTGCACCTCATAGCGGGTGATGACAGGACCGCGCTTGACATTGACGACCTTTGCCTCTATCTTGAAACTCGCCAAAGTCTCTTCCACCAAGCGAATGCCTTCTTCCTCGCTCGCCGTCGTTTCGGGGTTATCTTCGGGGCGGGGCGGTTCTAAAACAGCGATGACTTTTTCGTAGTGCTCGGGCAAAAAGGGCAATTCTTTCCGACGACCTCGTTTGCTCGTCGTGCCCGTCACCAGAGTCTCCATCGGGAAGGGAAAGTCAAGGTCATCGCTCCCTGCTGCCTTTGCGGGAGAGGCGGGCTTAGCGACTTCCGCCGTTGAGGACTCATCTGCCAACGGTGCGGGTGGTTGCGCTTCCGATGAGGAGGTTAGGGTGGGCTTGACACTTTTGGGGCGTCCTTTTAGGGATGCCTTCGCCTTCTGACGGGATTGCCATCCCTGCCAAATTTGCCGACCTTTGCCGATGACGGCACTGATAACTTCGCTCAGTGTCCGACCCGTCGCCATCAAACAACCGACCAGCGTCAACGCCGTTAGGACGATCACTGCTCCTGCATCGCCGAAGGCTTTGCGCAACAGAAAGGCGGTTACCGCTCCAAGCCATCCACCGTGAGTAGGGAGAGTTTTTGGCAGCCATTCCGAACCGCTGGGGACAGTCAAATGAACCGCTGTCACCAGCACCCAAAGCAATGCCCCACCGCCGAGGGCTAAGGAAGGTAAAGGCAACCGCTGTTTTTGGACGATTAACGCCAAACCTAAAAAAGCCGTCAGCACCGCCAGCGCCCGCGCTCCTAAACCCAACAGCATCGTCAACATGCCGACAAGATGGGAAAGCACGATGCCGCTGGCTTTTCCCGACAAGCCGACGAATAACAAACCGCCGACGGCTAACAAAGCGATGCCCGCAACTTCGTAGCCTAACTCGGAAAGCACAAGGCGGTCTGTCTTTGCGGTTCGGTGTTCTTCCTTTCGTCTCATTGCCCGTCGCATGCTCTGCTGCCTCCGACGGCGGTCACCCCCTCCATCCCTGAGCCATCCATTAGCATAACGCCTCAGGAACGAAGGCGGCTATCGCCTTAATCTCACCCGCACCGTGAAGGCTCGGCGAGGATTGTCCACCAAAAGCCGATGCAAGGTCCCTTCGTCCATGCCTGCCGATTTCAAAGCAGGCAGCAGTTCATCAGCAAGGGTGGTATAAGGGCGAATCTTCGCCTTGCCTCCCTCGGGTTCGCCGACCCAATACCAGCCTGCGTCGTGGGAGAGCAATAGCCGATCGGCAAAGCCGAGCCGCACCATGTGGGTGATGAGCCGAACATGCTCGCTGATGGGTTTGGCGCCGATAGCGTCGTATTCCACCCAAGCCCCTTCCTCTGCCAATCGCTCGTGCACCGCCACATCGGGGATGCTGTCGGCGTGGACGATGATGAGCGCCGATGGGTCTACGCCCTCTCCTTTGACGACTTCCAAAACGCCTAACGCCGCTTGCGCTTCGCCTGTGTGGCAAGCAATTGTCAAGCCCGTTTGCCGATGAGTTCTTGCCGCTGCTTGCACCAACTTGCGGTCTATGTCGCTGAGCGGACCAGGGTCAACGCCGATTTTGATGAAGCCCGGCTTGATACCCGTGCCGTCAATGCCGTTTCGCCATTCAGAAACCCATCGTGCCGCCAACTGGTCGGCTGTTTCGGTGAAAGCGTGGGGCGGAAGGAACTTGTCGTTGGCGGCGCCGTAGTAGCCTGTGTTGGTCAGGATGTGCAGACCTGTCAACTCCGACAATCGCCGCAAAACTTGTGGGTCGCGCCCGATGTAGGAAGGCGTCGCATCCACGAAACCTGCAAAGCCTCGTTCCCGCACTGCTTTCAAGTAAGGCAACATCGTGGCGATGACTTGTTCAGGGTCGTAGCGATGCCGACCTGTCTTTTCGGCACCGATAAAGTCGCACATGATGTGCTCATGCGCCAACACCTTTCCGAAGGCTTCAGGCGCAATCGGTCCGCAAACCGTCATAACGCAAGGGCTTTGTGGTTCGCTCAGCGCCATCAAGAGCATCCACATCATTTCGCTCACCTCGCCAACATTATGCTGGCGCTGCCGACCCAATTTTAGGGAACGCCTTAAACAGTTTGGAGGGGTGAGCGAAATGAGCCGTTACGATTTTTCGCCAGGGAAACTGGAGGCAAAGTTGCTGAAGGAGTTGTTGCCGACATTGCCCTTAGATGACCGAACGGTCGTCGGTCCCCGCATCGGCGAAGATGCAGCCGTCGTGGACATGGGTGACCGCTACCTTGTAGCGGCGACTGATCCCATCACTTTCGCCACCGATTTAATCGGCTGGTATGCCGTGCAAGTGAATGCCAACGATGTGGCGACGATGGGAGCGGTGCCGAAGTGGTTTTTGGCGACGATTTTGCTGCCTGAAGGGAGAACCGACGAACAATTGGTGCGGGGCATCTTTGCGCAAATGTCCGACGCTTGCCGACGCCTTTCCGTTGCCTTCATCGGCGGTCACACGGAAAGCACACCAGGGCTTTCCCGCCCTATCGTCGTCGGGACGATGTTGGGCGAAGTTACCAAAGACCGATTGGTCACCAGCGAGGGAGCGCAAGTCGGTGACTTGGTGCTCATCACGAAAGGTGTGCCCTTGGAAGGGTGTGCCATCATCGCCCGCGAAAAAGCCGACCAGTTGCGCCACTTCGGCATCGCTGAAAGCATCCTCGTCAAAGCCCAAGGCTTCCTCTTTGAACCGGGCATCAGCGTCGTTCGGGATGCCCTCATCGCTTGCCAAACCGCACCCATTCATGCCATGCATGACCTGACAGAAGGCGGTTTGGCGACAGGCTTGTGGGAATTGGCGGAAGCATCGGGAGTTGTCTTGGAAGTTTGGGAAGAAGCCTTGCCTATCTTGCCCGAAGCGGAGCAACTTTGCGGGGCGTTTGGTCTGAACCCGTTGGGCGTGATTGCGTCGGGGTCATTGCTCCTTTGCGTCTCCGAAGGCGATGGGGAGAAAGTGATGCAAGCCTTGCAAGATGCGGGCATCCCTGTCTATGCCATCGGAAAAGTCGTGGCACGAAACGGAGCAAAAGTGCTCCTTCGTCGGCGAGATGGCGATACTGTGCCGATGCCACTTTTTGTCAAGGACGAACTCACCCGCCTACCGTAGCGGGTGATTTAGAAAACCTGCGTGATTTCCATGCTGATGTCCAAAGCGGGGGCAGAATGGGTGAGGGCACCGACAGAAATGATGTCCACGCCCATTTGGGCGATGGCTTCCACGCTTTCCAGCGTGACGCCGCCAGAGACCTCCAAAATGGGACGGGGCTGTCCCATCTGCTCGCTCCAAGCCCGCACGAGGTCTACGGCTTCTTGAAGTTCCTCAAGGCGAAAGTTGTCCAGCAAAAGAGCGTCTACGCCACACTCCAAGGCTTCCCGAACTTGCTCCAGATTTTGCACCTCCACCTCAACGCGAAGCAAATGATGAGCGTTTTGCCGCACCCGACGCACCGCTTCCGTCAAATTCCCTGCGGCTCGGATGTGATTGTCCTTGATGAGCACACCGTCGGAAAGGCTGAAGCGATGATTGATGCCACCGCCGCAGCGGACGGCGTATTTTTCCAGCCACCGCAAAGTCGGCGTCGTCTTGCGGGTGTCGGCGATGCGGACACCGTAAGGGGCTGCCTTTTCCACGAATTGGCGGGTGAGCGTGGCGATGCCCGAAAGGCGCTGGAGGAAGTTCAGTGCCACCCGCTCACCCGTCAAGAGGGCTTGCAATTTGCCTTCCACCTCGGCGATGACTGACCCTGCCACTACTACATCGCCGTCGTTGCAACGCGGGTGAAACTGCACCGTTTCGTCCAGCAAAGCGAAGGTTTGTTGGGCGATGGACAACCCACAAATCACGCCAGAACTTTTAGCGACAAAGATACCGACACCACGAACCGTTGGGGGCACGATGGCTTGCGTCGTCATATCGCCGAAGGGCGCATCTTCCTGCAAAGCCTGCCGCACGAGCCCTTCTAAACCGATTTGCTGCAGCATCGTCGCCCGCCTCCCTTCAAAGCGTCTTTTCGGTAGCAATTTTGCGTGGGCAGCAAAGGGGAGCGCTACAATGCAACGCCGATGAGCCCAAAGGGGGCGAAAGGATGCGGTGGCGGCAATTTTGGCAAGCGGAATGGGTAGCGCCGCTTTTGGCGCTTTTGCTCTTAAGCGGAACGCTGGCGATTTATGTCCCAGCCTTCCGCACCGTAGAAAACTTCCGCAATATCGGGTTTCAAACTGCCGTCATCGTGTTGCTGGCAGTGGGGCAAACCCTTGTCATCATCGCTGGCGGCATTGACTTATCTGTCGGCTCAGTGTTGGCGTTGGTGGGTGTCGTCACTGCCTTGATGCTGCAGCGCAACACCCATGTCTTTGGGGCAGTTTTTGTGGGACTTTGCATAAGCCTTCTCTGTGGGGCGCTTAACGGTTGGCTGGTGACGAAAGGGCGCATCCCTCCCTTTATCGCCACCTTGGGCATGATGGGCGTCGCACGGGGTTTGGCATTAGTCCTCAGCAAAGCCCAGAACATCTTCATCCCTGAAGACAGCCCGTTTTTAGAGTTGGGGACGGGGCATTTGCTTGGCATCCCGTTGCCTTTTCTGATTGCGGCGACTGTCGCAGGGTTGACCGAATGGTTGCTGGCGTTCACCCGCTTGGGGCGATACATTTACGCTGTCGGCGGCAATCGGGAAGCGGCGCGCCTTTCGGGCGTTCCCGTCCATCGGATTTTATGGCTGGTGTTCGTTTTGTGTGGGCTAACGGCAGGCGTTGGTGGCGTCGTGGAGACAGCGCGGCTATCCATCGGGCAACCGACAGGCGGTCAACTTTATGAGTTACATGCCATCGCCGCCGCTGTCATCGGTGGTGCCAGTTTGGCAGGAGGGCGCGGGAGTGTGTTAGGCACAGTCTTGGGGGCATTGCTGATGGCAGTCATCCGCAATGGCTGCGATTTGCTCAACATCCCCTACGAATGGCAGCAAGTCATTTTGGGCATTTTGGTCGTGGGAGCGGTGTTGCTGGACCAGTGGCGGCGGCGATAACTTTATTGACGGAGAGAGCGAAACGCCTTAAACTTATGCCGTGCGGGCCCGTGGTGCAGCCTGGTTAGCACACCGGCCTGTCAAGCCGGAGGTCGCGGGTTCAAGTCCCGTCGGGCCCGCCATCCCTCGCCAGGGTAGCTCAGTGGTAGAGCACCGGACTGAAAATCCGGGTGTCCGCGGTTCGACTCCGCGCCCTGGCACCAAAAGGTCGCAGGGTTTGTTCCCTCCTACCCCAATTGCTGTTCCCTCGCCAATTTTTGTCGCTTTTCAGCCCCTGCTGGAGCCTTCCGAAGCATCGGCAACTTTGTCGCCTTTGCGGCAGGAAAATTTGAGGGTTGGCAATGCGATGGCGGGCACAACCGAGCCGACCTGACCGATTGACTGGCAGGTGCTTTCTCCCTTGCGCCACATTTATTGGCGGCAAAGGAGGGGAAGAAGTTGGCGGAACTGCGTTTCCCTGACGAACTGCGCTACTCACCGACCCACGAATGGGTTCGGGTGGAAGGCGACCGAGCCATCATCGGCATCACCGATTACGCCCAAAGCGAACTGGGTGACATCACCTACTTGGAGTTGCCCAAAGTCGGCGACCCCGTGGAAGCAGGGCAACCCTTCGGCATCGTTGAGTCGGTCAAGGCAGACGAAGAGTTGTTCGCCCATGTCTCAGGCACTGTCGTGGCAGTCAATCAAAATGCCGTTGACCATCCCGAAATCGTCAACGAAGACCCCTACGGCGACGGTTGGCTTATCGCCGTGACGATGAGCAATCCTGAAGAGTTGAAGGGTTTGATGACCGCCGAGCAGTATCGGCAAATGCTGGAGCGGGAAGGAGCGATTTGAGATGGGACAAGGGACACGGGACAAGGGACAAGTCAACGATGTGCCTTACTTGCCCAACACCGATGAAGACCGAGCCGAAATGCTGCGCTTTATCGGTGCCCAAAGCATTGACGATTTGTTCGCCGACATACCTGCCGAGTTACGGGAGAAAGCGTTGTTGAATTTGCCACCCTCATTAAGCGAGCCCGAACTGATGCGTCACCTTCGCTCCCTTGCCGCTCAAAACATCCCGCTTGGCGAATTGCCTGATGACCCCGTCCCCCGTCCCGTGTCCCTCGTCCCATTTCTCGGTGCGGGCATTTACGACCACTACATCCCGCCTGCCGTCCAACACATCATCAGCCGCAATGAGTTTTACACCGCCTACACGCCTTACCAAGCGGAAGCGTCCCAAGGGACTTTGCAGGCGACCTTTGAGTATCAGTCACTCATCTGCGATTTGACGGGCATGGAAGTGTCCAATGCGTCGCTCTACGACGGTGCATCGGCGCTGGCGGAAGCCGTGCTAATGGCGCACAACATTAACGAACGGCGCAAAGTGATTTTGCCGAAAACGCTGCATCCCCACTGGCGACAAGTCGTTCACACTTACGCATCGGGCATGCCTTTGGAGTTCGTGGAAGCGCCTTACTTGGGCGATGAGGGCATCACAGACCCCGACTTCGTGCGAGCGCATTGCGACGACGACACTTGCTGCGTCGTCGTCCAACATCCGAACTTTTTCGGCTGCCTTGAACTCGTGAACGAATTGGAGGCAGTGGCTCATCAGGTTGGCGCATTGTTCCTCGTCGCTTTTGACCCTATTAGTCTCGGCATCCTCAAACCGCCCGGCGAATACAATGCCGATATCGCCGTCGCTGAAGGGCAATGTTTGGGTTTGCCGCCAAGTTTCGGTGGACCGCTTCTGGGCATCTTCACTTGCAAGCGCGAGTTCATCCGCAAGATGCCCGGGCGTTTGGTTGGCGAAACTGTTGACGCAAAAGGTCAGCGTGGGTTCGTGTTAACACTGCAAGTTCGCGAACAACACATCCGCCGTGAGCGGGCGACCAGTAACATCTGCACCAATCAAGCCCTTTGCGCTATCGCCGCTGCCGCTTATCTTGCGCTGATGGGCAAACAAGGCATCCATCAAGTCGCCGAACTGTGCGTTCAAAAAGCCCATTACCTTGCCGACCGATTGGAGCAGGCAGGCATCCCTCGGCTCTTCAGCGCCCCCTTTTTCAAGGAGTTCGCCGTCCGATTGCCCACCGCCCCTCAAGGGCTCAACAAATCGCTCATCGGCAAGGGCTTTTTGGGTGGCTTGGCGCTCTGCCGCTCCTACCCCGAATTGCCCGACGGTTGGCTTCTGGCGGTCACCGAGAAGCGCACGAAAGAAGAGATGGACGCCTTTGTTCAAGCCGTGCAAGAGTGCCTCAAAACTCAGCATCGTTAGTGAGGCAATTGAGGTGGGACGGGTGAAGGCGGTGAAAGGGAGAAAGTCGCAAGAAGCCAAATGCCTTTGGGCGTCACCCGCACCGTGTGTAAGTTCAACTGCAATGGCGACAAGTCAAAGCGCAAGAGAGGGTTGAAGTTTTTGAACCGTTCCTGAAGCCAGTTAGAGGGCAGCGGAAAAATTTGGGCGATGGTCGCCCGCTGCAGCCGCCAATGCACTTCGTTGCCGTTAGCGGGAAAAAGTTCCGTCGTGGCGCTGAAAGGCAATCGCCCAAGGACAGTGTCGCCGACGGTGATGCGCCAGCGCCCTTCAATGTCCGCTGCCCCATCCCGCAAAGTCACCCGCAACTCTTCCACGCCCTCTTTCCCCGCCCGCTCGGCAAGGTAGCGCTGCAAAGCCTCGGGGGGGATGAAGCCCGACAAGAGACCTTCCGACGCTGAAACCAGAACGAGCCGACGGGCGCGCAACGAACCTTTTAGGTCAAACCGAACCGTTTTCGCTTGCGCTTTCACCTCCGCAATCTTCAACCCTTCATAATCGGCGTCGCGAAGCAAAATGACAACTTCACCGACCCGTCCCTCCTTTTCGGGCTTGCTGGTGAACTGAACGGGCAACATCTCCAAAAGTTGACCGCCCCGAAACGACAGCCCGTCTACGGTAATCGTCATCTTGCGAAACCTGCCTCGCAAGGTGGGCAATCCCGGTGCTCCGTCCAGTTCCACATCCACATGACGGGCAGGCAAAGAGCGCCGCAGCACCCCTTCTATTTGTCGCTCCACCTTCTCAGGCGTTACCTGCGTGAACAGCAACAACAGCAATAAGCCGACGGCAATTAAGCCCTTCTCCATCGCAGTTCACCCAACTTAAAGGTGACGAATGCCACACATCGGCTGCAACTACCTCACCAAAATTGGTTGGCGTCGTAAATCCTAACCCAAAGGAGGGTGTTGCCGTTATGCGCGACTTTCCCCTCAAGGGAAAGGGCAGGTTCTATGCGGCGTCGTGATTTGCTGTTGGGTGGCGTTTCGTTCACTCTGGGAGCAGGGACAATGGCGCTCCTGTCGGGCTGAAGTAACAGGGTGGTGATGGCGGAGCGACAACAAGACCAACAAATCTTGACGGCAGCAAAAATCGCTGAAGCATTGGCGACTGCCATGTATACTCGGTTCATCAACAACTCCCCTATTTTTTGCCCAGTTGCCCCGTGACGACCAAGATTATTTCAGGGCAGCCCGCGATAAGGAGGCGTCAGGACACAAACGATGTCCACTTGCGGGTCACTGACGAGCGTTCGCCAATCCGTCGTCCAATGCGGGATGTCCATCTGTTCGGCGAAACTTTGCACTTTTTCTGCCCTCC